>Ga0302319_10000271_pt1 | contig 112475 bp, 80 predicted proteins | sample Bog_T0_2_FD_203319 | JGI IMG/M metagenome (GOLD analysis project Ga0302319, IMG submission 203319) | Peat permafrost microbial communities from Stordalen Mire near Abisko, Sweden - Bog_T0_2 | ecosystem: Environmental > Terrestrial > Soil > Wetlands > Peat | place: Sweden: Abisko, Stordalen...
CGCGCAGGGTGAAGCGGATTGGATTGTCACGGGTGCCCGACGTCGACGTCCAGGACGATCATTCATCCGCGAAACGAAACGTCCCTGGGGGCGATGGGCATAGTGAATTTATGGGAAAGGCCATTGGAGTCTGGGGGTTCCACCCTGACCATGAACACCATCGGCTCATGGACCAATGACGGCACGTTCTTCGCCGGCGCGTATGACACCTTCTCCCTGATGTCCAGTGCAGGAAGCACAGGCGCCAACACCGGAGCCATCAGCAGCACCGGCGGCAACGTGACCATCAGCGGCGGAACCTGGACCACAGCCACGGTCGATCAGATCTCGGTGAGCAATGGTTCGCTCACCCTGGGCGGATCCTGGTCATTCCCCGCTCAAGGCGACATCACCCTGACCGGCACCTCCTCCCTCAATCTCGGTGGCAGCTTCACCACCGCCCAGGCAGTCCTGATCACCTACGCGCCGGACAGCACGGAGGTGTATGTCAGCGGCAGCATGGACAACAGCGCGAGCCTGGCGCTGAGCGCCACCACCGGCCCCTGGTACCTCTACGGAGGAACCATCACCGGCGGTTCGATCACCGGCATCGGCGCCGATACCCTGGTCGCCACCACCACTGGTGGCACGCTCTCAGGGGTCTCGATCCCGAGCGGGACCATCATCGATGTCTCCCAGGCCTGGGGTGCGAACCTGACCATCACCAACAACCTGGCACTCGACGGTACGATCCTGCTCGGCAATGCCTCCGGCAGCACCTATGGCGACACCTACTGGTCCGGATCGCCAAGCTGGACGGGCGGAGGATCGATCCTTTCCGGCGGTTCGACCAACAACCGCATCAGCGAGAACCTCAGCAACCAGACACTCACCATCGGCAGCTCCCTCACCATCCATGGCCAGGCGATGACCATCTACCTCGAGTCGGGAAGCACCCTGAACAACCAGGGAACCATCGATAGCGACGTCTCGGGCGGAACCTTCACCCTGAACGGCAACTTCACCCTCACCAACGGCGGTACCATAGAAGCGACGGCGACGGCCCCCGGATATTCCGCGATCTTGATGAACACCATCGGCTCTTGGACCAATAGCGGCACCATGTTCGCAGCCTCAGGAGACACCCTGTCTCTCATCGCCACCAGTGCGAGCACCGGCACCAATACGGGCACCGGGACGATCAAGAGCACGGGTGGCAACCTCACCATCAGCGGCGGCACCTGGAGCACGACCGGGGTCGGGGACATCAGCGTCAGCGACGGCTCCCTGACGCTCGGCGGCGCTTGGATGTTCGCGACCCTGGGCGATATCGCCACGAGCGGATCCACTGTGCTCAATCTGGGCGGCACCTATTCGATCGCCCAGGCAAGCCTGATCAGCTATCCTTCAGGCTCGACCGTCAATGTCACTGGCGCCCTCGACATCACCGGCGGCCTCACCCTCACCAGCGCCACCGGACCCTGGTACCTCGACGGCGGGACGATCTCGGGCGGAACGATCACCGGGTCCGGAGCCAATACCCTCATCGCCACGACCACTGGAGGCAAACTCTCGAATGTGACCATCGCGGCGACCACCACGCTCGATCTATCCCAGTACTGGGGTGCGACCGTCACCATCACCAACGGCCTGACCAACGATGGATTGATCCTGCTCGGCAATGCTGCCGGGAGCACCTACGGCTCCCTCTACTGGACCGGCGGCCAGACCTGGACTGGGACCGGCAGCATCCAGGTCGGAGCTTCGACCAACAACCGCATCGGCGAGAACGATAGCGGACAGACATTCATCTTCGCGACCACGGTCCATGGCCAGTCGATGACCATCAATCTCGCATCCAACAGCACCTTCGACAACCAGGGCACCATCAACTGCGACACCGCATCCGGGAATTTCCTCTTCAATGGCAATTTCATCCTCGCCAACAGCGGCACCATCGAAGCGACGGCGACGGGAGCAGGATCCTCGATCACGATGAACACCATCGGCAACTGGACCAATACCGGCAGCTTGCTGGCGGGAACCGGCGATTCGCTGATCCTCTACCAGATCGCCGGTACCACCGGAGCCAACACCGGGACCATCGCCGGGACCGGGGGATCGATCACCATCGGCAGCAACGGCAGCAACGTCGGAAGCTGGAGCACGGTCGGCGTCGGCAACCTGAGCGTCAGCAACGGTTCGCTCACCCTGGGCGGCGCCTGGACCTGTCCGGTATTCGGAGATATCGCGACCACCGGAACATCCTCCCTCTATCTCGGCGGCACGTTCCCCAACGCGCAGGCGATGCTGGTCAGCTACCCGGCCGCCAGCACCACCGTCTACCTGAGCGGCATCATGAACAATGCCCTCGCCACCCTGACGCTATCGGCCTCCACCGGCCCATGGTACCTCCTCGGCGGCACCGTCACCGGCGGCACCATCTCCGATATCAGCCCCGATACCCTGGTCGCCACCACCTCGAACGGCACGCTGTCCGGAGTGACGGTCTCCGGTGGCTCCATCATCGACGTCACTCAGGCCTGGGGTGCCACCATAACCATCACCAACGGTCTGACCAATAACGGCACCATCCTCCTCGGCAATCCGAGCGGCACCACCTATGGTGACCTGGAATGGACCGGCGGGCCGCAGAGCTGGGGCGGCAACGGCGACATCCTCGCGGGTGCGTCGACCAATAACCGCATCAATGAGAATGACAGCAATCAGACCCTGACCTTCGCCAGCCCCCTGCTGGTGCATGGCAAATCGCTGGTCTGCTACCTCGCCAGCAACAGCACCCTGGCGAACCAGGCCACCATCGACTGCGACGTCGCTGGCGGAGCCTTCAACCTGTACGGCGGATTCAGCATCAACAACACCGGGACCATCGAGAACACCGCTGGCGGCGGCTCGATGACCTTCACCGCCAGCTCCTTCACCAATGCGGGGACGATTGCAATCGGCCAGACCAGCGCGCAGGCGTGGACCTGCACCGGCAACTTCACCCAGACCGCCGCCGGCACCCTCGATGTCCTGATCGGCGGGACGACGTCCGGACTCTACGACACCTTGGCCGTATCCGGTGCCGCCTCCCTCGCCGGCCATGTCGCCATCACCACCTACGGCGGGTATTATGCGCATTCACCTGATGCCGTCATCCTGGTGACCGCCGGATCCATGACAGGAAGCCCATCCTCCAGCAATGCCTCCTTCGCCGTCACAACGACTGCCACCACCCTGGTGGCGAGCGCGACCGATAGCTTGACGCCCACCGTCGTGGTGACCACGCCCGTATCCCCCACCAGCCTCAACCCGATCCCCTTCACGCTGACCTTCTCGGAGCCGGTCTCGACCCCGGTTTCGGGCGGCTTCACCGTCACCAATGCGAGTTCGACGGTGGTGGTCACAGGAGGACCGGTCATCTTCACGGCGATGGTCACGCCGACCAGCCCTGGCGCCGTCAGCCTGACCGTCAATGCCGGCGCCGTCACCAACAGCGGCTCGGTGGGCAATGCGGTCTCGAGCACCGCCACGGTGACCTACAACGTCGCCCCGATGCTCACCATCACGCCGGTTTCCGGAAGCATCGTCAGCAGCGAACCGATCAATTTCGTCGTCACGGCATCCACACCGGTGAGCACCCTGAGCAGCGGCGGCCTGTCGGTGAGCGGAGGCATGATCGGCACCATCACCGGCGGCAGCACCTCCTACACCGTGCCAGTGACCGTCACGTCTCCAGGGACTGTCCAGTTCCAGGTTATCGCAGGAGCGGTGACGGCCATTTCCGGTGGCGGCGCCAATCTCGCCACCCCTGTGATCCAGGTCACCTACGCACCTGGCGGAAATACCGTCTGGACGGGCGGAGGCGCAGACAGCTTGTGGACCACGAGCGGCAATTGGAGCAACGGGGTGCCCGTGCTCGGCAGCGGCGTCGTCATCCCGCCTGGAGCGAACGTCACGTTGACCGTCGCGACTGCCAGCCTCAGCTCGCTCAACCTCCAGGGATCGCTCACCATCAATTCGACCGGCACCCTGCTGCTGGGGCAGTCGCCCAATACGCTCACCCTCAATGGCGGCACGCTGACCATGAACGGCGGAACGCTCGCTTCGGCCGTGATCGGCAACGGCACAGGCGGGACATTCCTGGCCACCAACACGGCCAGCACACTCAACGGCGTCACCATCGGCGCCGGCGTCACCTTCGATATGTCGCAGACCAACAACGCCGAGTGCTCGACCACCAATGGCCTGACCGTCAATGGCACCGTCCTGGTCGGCGCACCGGGCGTATCGGGGCATTACGCCACCCTGACCTGGAACGGCACGCAGAGCTGGGCCGGCACCGGGAACATCGTCCTCGGCGGGAGCAGCAACAACGAGATCGTCGATGTCAGCTCCGGCTACCAGCTGACCATCCAGAACACGCTCGCCATCCACGGCACGGGCGGCAACATCTACGGATACTACGGCGGCACGATCCTCAACTATGGTGCCATCACTGCCGATGCGAACGGATCGCTCAGGCTGTATGCGCTCGATTGGACCAATGAAGCTGGCGGCACCCTGTCCGCGGCAAGCGGCGCGACGCTGACCATCTACACCGAGAACGCCGGCACCGGCAACAATGCCGGCACGATCACCGGGACCGACGGCACCGTGACCTTCACCGGCACCGGCACTGCGCAGTGGTCGAATAGCGGGACCATCACCGGCACCAATACGGTCTTCAACATGGGCACCTCGACCTCGACCACCACCCTGCTCTCCTTCCCGGGCCAGCAATCGGGCGGCAATACCATCAACATCACCGGCGGGACGGTCACCGGCTCCGGCGTCACCACCATCACCCCGGCGCATGGCCCATGGTACCTGGCCGGCGGCACGATCTCGAACTGCACCATCAGCGGCACCGGATCGATGCTGATCGCGACCTCGACCAACAGCACCCTGAATGCGGTCATCATCGACACCCAGACGGTCTTCGACATGTCGCAGAGCAACAACTCCCAGTGCTCGACCACCAATGGCCTGACCGTCAATGGCTCTGTCCTGGTCGGTGCACCGGGCGCCTCGGGGAATTACGCCACCCTGACCTGGAACGGCACGCAGAGCTGGGGCGGAGCCGGGACCATCGTCCTCGGCGGGAGCAGCAACAACGAGATCGTCGATGTCAGCTCCGGCTACCAGCTGACCATCCAGAACACGCTCGCCATCCACGGCACGGGCGGCAACATCTACGGATACTACGGCGGCACGATCCTCAACTATGGTGCCATCACTGCCGATGCGAACGGATCGCTCAGGCTGTATGCGCTCGATTGGACCAATGAAGCTGGCGGCACCCTGTCCGCGGCAAGCGGCGCGACGCTGACCATCTACACCGAGAACGCCGGCACCGGCAACAATGCCGGCACGATCACCGGGACCGACGGCACCGTGACCTTCACCGGCACCGGCACTGCGCAGTGGTCGAATAGCGGGACCATCACCGGCACCAATACGGTCTTCAACATGGGCACCTCGACCTCGACCACCACCCTGCTCTCCTTCCCGGGCCAGCAATCGGGCGGCAATACCATCAACATCACCGGCGGGACGGTCACCGGCTCCGGCGTCACCACCATCACCCCGGCGCATGGCCCATGGTACCTGGCCGGCGGCACGATCTCGAACTGCACCATCAGCGGCATCGGATCGATGCTGATCGCGACCTCGACCAACAGCACCCTGAATGCGGTCATCATCGACACCCAGACGGTCTTCGACATGTCGCAGAACAACAACTCCCAGTGCTCGATCACCAATGGCCTGACCGTCAATGGCTCTGTCCTGGTCGGTGCACCGGGCGCCTCGGGGAATTACGCCACCCTGACCTGGAACGGCACGCAGAGCTGGGGCGGAGCCGGCAACATCGTCCTCGGCGGGAGCAGCGACAACGAGATCGTCGATGTCAGCTCCGCCTACCAGCTGACCATCCTGAACATGCTCACCATCCATGGCACGGGCGGCAACATCTACGGATACTACAGCGGCACGATCCTCAATCACGGCACCATCACCGCGGATGCCTATGGCTCGCTGCGGATCTACGCCCTGGACTGGACCAATGAGGCGGATGGGGTGCTTTCCGCCGCTACCGGCGCGACGCTGACCATCTACACGGAGAGCGGCGGCACCGGATCCAATCTCGGCCATATCACCTCGACTGACAGCACGATCGACATTACCGGCGCCGGGACATGGACGAATGGCGGAACCATCTCCAGCACCAACACCATCTACAACATCGGCTCCCCCACCACTACCGCGACCCTGATTACGCTGCCCGGCCAGAGCACCGGGAACTCCATCAACATCACCTCCGGAACCATTTCCAATCCGGGGACCATCACCATCACCGCCGCCAACGGTCCCTGGTATCTCAATGGCGGCACCATCAACGGGGGCACCATCAGCGGCACGGGAGCCATGCTGATCGCGACCACGGCGGGTGGCACCCTGAACAACGTCATCATCGACACGCAGACGATCCTCGACCTGTCGCAGGTCTCCAATGCGAACTGCACCATCACCGGCGGCCTGACCGTCAATGGCGCCGTCCTGGTCGGATCCGCCAATGGCTCCACCTATGGCCGCATCACCTGGACCGGCTCGCAGAGCTGGGGCGGAGGCGGCAACATCGTCTTCGGCAGCAGCAGCAGCAACCAGATCATCGACAGCACAGCTGCCGCGTTGACCATCGACAGCTCCCTCCACATCCACGGTCTGGGAGGAATCCTCTACGCCTACTATTCAAGCACCCTCAACAATTATGGCTCCATTGCCGTCGATGCGGGAGGGGCGCTTTCCATCAATGCCTACACCTGGGTCAACGAGTCATCTCCCCAGGGCGTCATATCGGCCGCATCCGACTCGACATTGACCATCACCTCGGGAGCGAGCGGCGCCAATCTCGGGCAGATCACCTCCAACGACAGCACCATCACCTGGAACGGCGCAGGCACCTTCGTGAGCACCGGCAGCATCGTAGGCACCAACAGCATCTACAATGTCGGCGTCAACACCACCTCGTCCACGCTGCTGACCATCCCCGGCCAGGCTTCAGGGGACACCATCAATCTCACCGCGGGCGCCATGACCAATGCCGGCACCAGCACCCTGTCGTCGACCAACGGGCCTTGGCATCTGTCGGGAGCCACCATCGTCGGCGGCGCCATCGCAGGCACGATCGGCGCCTCCGGGCCCGTCCTGATCGCGACTCCCCAGGGCGGATCGCTCTCGAATGTCACCATCGCCAATGGCGCCACCTTCGACATGAGCCAGTACGGCAACACCTCCTGCACCACCCTCCTCGGCCTGACCGTCAATGGCACCGTCCTGGTCGGATCCACCGTCACCAGCAACTACGGGCTCATCAACTGGGCCGGGTCCCAGACCTGGGCGGGTGGCGGGGAGATCCTCTTCGGCGAGAGCGGCAATAACCGCATCAATGACACTCTCGGCGGCACCACCCTGACGATCGGCAGCTCGCTCACGATGCATGGCCAGAATGCGCTGCTGCGGGCCAACCAGGGCGGCTCATCCATCCTCAACCAGGGCACGATCGCAAGCGATGTCGCGGGCGGGGTATTCGCCGTCACCGCCGGCACCTTCACCAATGCTGGCATCCTCTCGCTCGGCCTGGCGTCACCGCAGACCATGACCTGCTCGGGGAATTTCGTCCAGACCGCCGCCGGCACCCTCGACATCCTCGTCGGCGGACTCAACAACTGCAGCACCATCAGCGTCAGCGGCGGCTCCGCAACCCTCAATGGCGCCGTCCATCTCACGGCATTGCCCGGATACTATGTCCACCAGGGCGACGCCTTCACGGTGACCAGCGCGACGAGCCTCTCGGGCACCTTCGCAACCCACACCGGTCCGTTCACCATGAACTATACCGCCACCTCCGCTATCGCGATGGCTGCAGATACCGCAGTGCCGACGGTGGTGATCACCACGCCGACCGGCATCACCAATGCATCGCCAATCCCATTCACCCTGACCTTCTCGGAGCCCGTGACCGCCCCGAGCATAGCGACCGGCTTCACCGTCACCGGGGGATCGGTGGGCAAGATCACGGGAGGCCCGGTCGTCTATACGGCGTCCGTGACTCCGGCCCAGCTCGGCACAGCCGGTACCATCAGCCTGTACCTCAACGCCGGCGCGGTGCAGAACAGCGGAGCAGTAGCGAATGCGCAATCCAGCACCATCGCGGTCACCTATGACCCGGTCGCCCCGACCGTCAGCTTCCTGCCGGTCGCAAACAGCTACACCAACGCTTCGCCATTCACCCTCACTCTCACCTTCTCCAAGCCAGTCACCGCTCCGGCCCTGACATCGATCCAGGTCACCAACGGTTCCGCTGCCTCGGTCGCAACGGTATCTTCTAGCGTCTACACCGTGCAGATCACGCCAACCCTCAACGGCACTGTCACCGTGCAGCTGGCTGCCGGAGCGGTGTTCGACAGCGCGAGCAACGGCAATGCCCTGGCGACCGACACGCTGACCTTCGACAACGTGCCACCCCATGTACTCTCCATCACGCCGAATGGCAGCACCGTCAGCGGACCGTTCGCTTTCCAGGTCACCTTCACTGAAGCCGTCCAGCAATTCACCGCAGCGAATTTCACCCTCACCGGAGCCACGCTGGGGACCATCTCCGGCAGCGGGGCATCATGGAGCGTACCAGTGACGCCAACCGCCTCACCTGTCACCCTCAGCGTCACCTCAGCACTTGATCTCGCCGGCAATGCACTGGTCATCGACGGCAATGCCAGCGCGTCGGTCACCTATTCCGTCGGTGCCTTGACCGTCGTCTCGATCACTCCCAACGGCGGGTACACCAATGTACCGATCTCCTTCCAGATCGTCTTCTCCGCTGCGATCGGCAACCTGACCTCCGGGAATCTCACCCTCACCGCCGGTGGTGGCACGATCGGCACGATCACCGGCAGCGGGACCACCTGGACCGTCCCGGTCTCATCTCCCGGCCAAGGCCTGGTCAGCCTCACCGTCAATTCGGTGATCGGCGCCTCCCTCGCCTCGCCGGCAAGCGCCTCGATCACCTATGACACCATCGCACCCACCATCCTCACCGTCGCACCCCCGAATGGCGGGACCAGCAACAACCAGAACCTGAGCTTCGTGGTGACGTTCTCGGAACCTGTCAATCCGCCCGATTTCAGTAGCTTCCAATTGACCGGCGGCAATGCGGGCGCCTTCTCAGGCAGCGGAGCCGTCTGGACCATTCCGGTGAGCTCTCCCAGCCAAGGCCTGGTGAGCCTGCAGATCCTATCAGCCAGCGATCTCGCCGGCAATCCGCTGGTGGGAACGCCGACCTATACCATCACCTACAATACCACCCCACCCACCATCCTGTCGATCCTGCCGGCGAATGGCACTCTCACCAACAGCCCCATCACCTTCGTCGTCACCTTCTCCGAGCCGGTCAATGCACCGCTCGGCGGCAACATCTCGATCACCGGCGGGGCACTCGGAGCGGTCGTTGCCAATGGCGCCACATGGTCCATCCCGGTCCAGAATCCCAGTCAGGGAGCGGTCACCCTGACCATCAATTCGGCATCGGATCTTGCAGGCAACCCCTTGGCAACCCCATCCTCATCATCGGTCATCTACGATACGGTTCCTCCCACGGTCCTCTCGATCTCCCCTAACGGCGGCTACAGCAATAGCGCCAGCCCGGCCTTCACCGTCACCTTCTCGGAGAGCGTCACCGCGCTGCTCGCGGGTAATATCGTCATGACCGGCGGAACTCCCGGCACCATCACCGGTAGCGGCGCGATCTGGACCATCCCGATCACAGCCCCCAGCCAGGGAGCAGTGACCATCTCCGTGAATGGGGTGGGAGACCTGGCAGACAACACGCAGACGGTCGCCGGAACTGCGTCGTTCACCTATGACACCATCAACCCCACCGCGACCATCACCCCCAATGGCGGCGTGACTGGTGGTCCATTCAGCTTCGTGGTCACCTTCTCGGAGGCAGTCGTCTCGCCCACGTCCCAGAATGTCGCCGTCACAGGCGGAAACGCCGGCACCCTGGTGGTCAATGGCCTGACCTGGACCATCCCGGTCGTCCCGACCCTGCTGGGACCAGTGACCTTGAATCTGTCGGGCGTCACCGACTTGGCTGGTAACCCCTTGTTCGGCACCGGCGTGGCCTCCGCTTCGATCACTTACAGCACCACGGGCCCGACAGTCACCTCGATCACCCCGAATGGCGGCTACAGCAATAGCAGCAATCTCACCTTCACGGTCACCTTCTCGGAACCGGTCAATGCCCCGATCGCAGCCAACCTGCAGCTGACCGGAGGGACACTCGGGACGATATCGGGATCCGGTGCAACCTGGACCATTCCGGTCTCCGAGCCTGTCGAAGGCACGATCACGCTGGACGTGCTATCCGCCACCGATCTGGCCAGCAATCCGCTGAACCTCACCGCATCCGACATCGCCTCGGTGACCTATGACATCACCCCGCCGAGCATCGTCAGCATCACACCCAACAGCGGGGTGGTGGGCAGCAGCCCGATCACCTTCCTGGTCACCTTCTCGGAACCGGTCAGCCCTCCGACGGCGGAAAACCTCATGGCCAGCGTGGGAACGGTGGGAACCGTGGTCGTGAACGGCTCGACCTGGACCGTCCCGGTCAGCAATCTGGTCGAAGGCCCGGTAAGCCTGACCGTCAGCGGGGTGACGGATCTCGCCACCAATCCGCTCGTCGCCCCCATGACCGCCACCGTCACCTACGACATTCCGCCGACGATCGTCTCGATCACACCCAATGGCGGAACCACCTCGTCGTCGCCCATCCCCTTCGTCGTCACCACCTCAAAGGCCTTGAGCGGCCTGGCTGCCGGCGCCACCAATGGCGCCGTCCAGCAGGGTACCGGAGGCGGCACCTCGTGGACCATACCCGTCCTGCCGACGTCCGACGGCCTGGTGACGCTGACCATCCCGATCGGAGGAGCTGTGGATCTCGTCGGATCATCGAATGTCGCGGCAGCATCCGCATCGGTTACCTTCGGCAGTGCCGCGCCCACGGTCATCGTTACCACCACTGCCGCGGAAACCAACGTGTCCCCCATCATCTTCACCGCGACCTTCTCTGCCCCGGTGAGCGCCTTGGCCCCTTCGGGTGTGACTGTCACCAATGGCCTGCTCGGTGCGATCACTGGCGGCCCCGTTGCCTACACCATCCCCATTAACCCGACCAGCAACGGAACCGTCACGGTGCAGATACAGGCAGCTGCCGTCACTGATGCCAGCAATACGCCCAATCTCGCCTCCGCCGTCGCCAGCGAGATCTATGACACCATACCGCCCACCGCCACCCTGAGCATCTCGTCGCCGCTGCCCCTGACCCTGGCGTCCACGACCCTCACGGTCGCCTTCTCCGAGGCGGTGTCCGGCTTCTCCAGCGAAGGTCTGAACGTCACCAATGCCACCGTCAGCGGCTTCACCGCCCTCAACGCCACCACCTATACCGCGACGCTCGCCCCGAACGCCTCCGCGTCGATCCTGGTGAGCGTCCCTGCAGGCGTCTGCGCCGACCTCGCCGGCAATGCGAATCTCGCCAGCGACCTGATCCTGCCGATCCAGACCACCGTCCTCTCGACCCAGGTGGCCACGCCGGCGATCGCGGTCTCGTCGCAGGACAGCACGGTCTACCAGTCGCTGTGCCCGGGGACCTGGAGTGGACTCGGCCAGATCCAGGCGTTCCTCGCCGGCAAGGCCAACAACCAGGCGGTCGGGTACGTCTGGGACGCCGTCCAGCAGACCTATGACCAGGTGCCCGCGCAGCAGCCGGTCGGCGGATGGCAGCCCTACCAGGGCGTCTTCCTGGCCACCCGGTTGGCGACCTCCTTCAACTTCAACGGCTACATGTCCAGCGTCGACTACGAACTCGTGCTCAAGCCGGGATGGAACTTCGTCGGCATCCCGCCGTTGGACGACAACGGCACCGAGACCATCACCCACCAGTGGAGCCAGTTGTGGCTCGAAGACATGTACGGCAATGCCATCTCCGGCGCCGAACGGGTGAATCTCATCGATGTCGGTGCCTGGTTCTGGAACGGGACCTACTATTCCCAGATCGGCGGCGCCCTGCAATCCGGGCTCGGCTACTGGATCGAGAATGACAGCAGCCCCGGGGTCGATCTGGTGCTGCGCCGGCTCTCGGCAGCGGAGATCGCCGATCCCACCCTGATCGTCAATGCCCATCATGGCACCGCGGCAGCTGCTCCGATCGGCTACCATGCCCACGGCTCGCCGCCGCCGCCGCCAGACCAGGGGGCGAGTGCGCAGAGCAGTTCCTCCCAGGGCTGCGGCCTCGGCTCGGGGATCGGGGCGATGGTGGGCTCGTTCGCGCTCCTCATTCTGCGGCTCGTCTCCCAACGCCGCCAACGTGTTCAGCAGGATGGCGTGATGCCGCTCGAGTAGGCGGCCTGGGCCACGGCATCACCGATACCCCCGTTGGGCAATTCCCGTGCATGGATGCGTCCAACGACGATCCACGTCCTGCCGATGGGCAGTCGATCTCACTGGTCGCCCGACGCCGGGCGCCGATGGCGAATTGAAGGCCCTGGACTCAGTGCGGATGGCAGGCGGCATGGCGACCGGCCTGATCCGCATGGCCCGGATGGCACCAGTAAGCGGGGCGCAGCCGCGACACCGCTCCCGTCCCTGTTCCGGCCCAGGCTGGGAGGGCTGCCGGGGGGCAAAGAATCGCATGGCATGGCAGCGCGCGATCGCATCGGCGACCAACCTGCGCTGGAGCCCATAACGGCTTCATGTTACTCCAGTTTAGACACTTATGACGCCTGGCTCCGGGGATCCCGCGGCCAGGTCCTGTGGCTCGCACTGGAGTGCTCAGCCCCCATGACAGCGTCGCCAGAAGGCGGTTGAGCACGCTTTGTTCACTTGTACGCACTGTAGAGGCACTAGGCTGCCCATGTCCTGTGCTGGCAGCGCCATACACCCACATGTGCCGCATTCGTATCGAGGAGTTCCCCATGGTGAAGTTGGTCCTGAGTGCACTGCTCGCATTGTTCTCCGTCGAGCTGTTTGCTGGGGGTGATTCCTGGGAATGGTCCGGCGCAGATAACAACCAATCTTGGATGGATCCAGTCAATTGGACGCTCAATGGGACTGCACAGACGGCGACGGGGGATTACCCGGGAGATAGCAATTTTTCGGATCCGTATGAATATGTAACCATAACCGGTACGACGGCCTCCCCTCTGGTCGTCATGCTGGATACTTCCGTCACCATAGGCTATTTATATCTCAATGGAGCCACGGTGGAGATTCAGGGAGACACCTCGCTGAACGTCCTCAATGTGGACCTCGACGCGAACACCTTCATCGTTAATGATCAGAACGTCTCGGTGCTGTCCAGCGTAGTGCTGCAAGGAGGGGCACTCATCGGCGCTGATGTGTATACAGACAATGTCGAACAGCCTGAAAGCGTCGTGGTCAATTTCCCGGGCACCACCACCAGCAATACCCTTACGGGCGTGACCATCGATACTGGGATCACGCTCGATCTTAGCCAGCCGCAGGCAAACAATGCGACGGCAAGCTGCGTCATCCAAGGCGATTTCACCCTCAACGGGACCATGCTGATCGGCGGCACCCAGGCGACGCCGACGACGGGCGTCGTCTATTTCGCGGACCAGAGCGAGATAGTGCCTGATTGGTCAGGCAATGGCACCGTCCAGTTCGGCACCTCCCCCAATGATGCCATCTCCGCCCTGGGGACTGGCATCAACCTGACAATCGAATCCGGACTCACGGTCGAGGCCGTCAATTACGGACAGGGCACCATCGCCGTGTCCGGGACCCTCAACAACTACGGCACCATCCAGGCCGAGAGCAATGGCACCCTCACCATCACCGGCAGCTGGTTCAACTCCGGCACCATCCAGGCCGAGAGCAACGCCACCCTCACCATCAATACCATCGGCACCGGTGCCAACAGCGCCTACGCCGAGGAATCCCCCGGCCTGATCACCGAGACCAATGCGACCCTCACCATCGGCGGGCCAGGCACCTGGACCAACTACTATGTCGTCATCACCGATACCGACGGTGAAGAGGAGTTCGATTATTACGGTACCATCTCCGGCTCGGGGGGGACGATCTCGCTAGGTGGAACGTGGACTGATCTCTACAACTCATCCTACGAAGAGGGGATCAAGTACCTCGGATACATCACTATCCAGGATGACACCACGCTTAACCTCGGCGGCACATTCTCCTCGGCGGATGCGCTGGTGCTGCCCAACGAATATGATGGGGATTTGACGACCGGCATCTATGCCGATGACAGCTGCGCCATGGTGATCACCGGGCTGCTCAACAATGCCTCCAGCGTCCTGTCGATCCCCAATGCCGACTCCTTGTATACCGATGGCCCGACATGGACGCTCCAAGGGGGCACGATCCTCGGCGGCTCCATCCTCTCCAACAGCATGAGCACGGCGCTGATCGCCGGCACGAGCGGTGCGCTCGACGGCGTGCAGCTCGACGGCGGTGAAGATGACGCCGGAAACACCGTGCTCGATCTCTCGCAACAGCCGTATGGCGCACAGGTGCTGATCATTAACGGCCTCACTTTCACCGATCATGCAAACGTGCTACTCGGCGCCCAGGAAGACTATAACTTCGGCGCATTGCTGTGGACCGGATCGCAATCGTGGGGCGGAGACGGCCAGATCCTCTTCGGCTACAATTCTTCCAATGCCATCACCGAATTGCCTCCTTCCCAAGGCGGCTCCAACAATGAAATCCTGACCATCTCAAGTCCGCTGCTCATCGATGGCGGCAACGGCACGATCACCGTCGGCAATACCGGCTCCCAGCTGGTCAACCAGGGCACCATCGAGAGCAATCAGGGCGGGACCATTTATCTGCAGCTCGAGAACTGGGTGAACACCGGCCTGCTTGCTGCGACGGATGGCTTCTTGACTATCGACACCTACGGTACCGGCCTGAATACCTTCGGAACCGGGTCGACCAATGGCACCATCACCGGCGACGGCGGCACGGTCACCTTCAACGGAGGCACCTGGACCAACCTGGTCCCCTTCTCGCTGTTGGACGGCACTCCGAACGGCGGCATCTCCGGAGGCAATGGCGGTACGCTCAATCTCGGGGGCAATTGGACCAGCGTCGGCACCGGCAGCCAGCCGGGCATCTCCTTCGATACCTCCACCGTCGACGCCATCTACCTCGGCGGCAATTTCACCACCGCCCAGGCCCTGGCGATCAGCGGCATCGACGAAGTCGACTCAGTCTATATCACCGGGACCATCAACAACACCAATGCCACCCTGCCGCTCAGCACCTCCAACCCCACCTGGTACCTGCAGGGCGGAATCATCAGCTATGGCACCGTCGCCAGCGGCGGCAATCCCCTGGTCTGCACCACGAGCGGCGGGAGCCTGTCTGCGGTCACCTTCTCCGGGACCGGCACGGTGCTGGATCTGACCAGCAACTCCAATGCCTCGTGCGTGATCAGCCAGGGACTGACCTTGGGTACCGGCAGCGTGATCGCGATCGGCGGAGCGGAGACCACGGGTACCCTCTCCTGGAGCGGCAGCCAGACCTGGTCCGGCCCGGGCAGCATCCTCTTCGGCAACAGCAGCGTCAACGCGATCAGCGATGTGACGCCCTACAACCCTGACGAGGACGGTCCGCCTTTCCTGAACCTGAACCTCCCCATCCTTTTCGCCTCCACCGGCCAGGCGACCATCACGACCTCGAGCAACGATGCGCTGTACCTCGAGGGGAATGTCACCGTGCCCTCCGGAGCAGCGCTCACGATCACCGGCGGGACCTGGTACAACCTCGGGACGCTCACCGCCGACGCGGGGAGTTCCGTCACCCTTGGAGGTGCCTGGTCGAATTACGCCGAGGGAAACGGCACGATGAGCAACAGCTCCTCGAACTTCGTCCTCGGGGGGTCATTCAACTACTATGAGATCTCAGGCGATTCGATGATCGCCCCGGCGCCATGCACCTTCATCATCACCGGGACCATGAGCGCCACCTACGCTGATGACATCATCGATCTGAGCATCGGCGACAACTCGGAATTCCAGCCCACCTGGGTGCTCAATGGCGGCACCATCATCAACGGTACCATCAGCGACAACGGCAACGGCACCTACCCCATCCTCACCGTCAGCAGCTCCGCAGGCAACGTCCTCAATGGCGTCGCCATCGGCACGAGCGGTACCGATCCCTATGACACCGTGGTGCTCGATCTCACGGGCGCCGGCGCCCAATGCACCGTCCTCGGCGGCCTGACCGTCAACACCTGGGCACTGGTGGGAGGCAGCGATAGCGAAGCCGCGAGCCTCACCTGGCAAGGCACCCAAACCTGGCAAGGGCAGGGCGCCATCGCTTTCGGAAACTCGTCATCGAACACCATCGCCGATGGGAATACCTCGCCGGATGCAGTCCTGACCTTCGGCACGCAGCTGACGCTCTGCGTCGGCTCCGGCTCCATCAATGCGACCTCGACGGGGGCATCGCTCATCAACCAGGGCGCCATCCTCACGGAATACAATCCCGATGGCAATGAGCCGTCCGTCGGCGATCTCACCGACGCAACCGGACCGTTCACGATCAACCTCACCAACCTCGGTGCGGCCAACACCTTCACCAACGGCGGGACGGTCGGGGTCACGGCCGGGGCCAGCGTCCAGGTCATCGGCAATTACATCCAGAGCGTAGGCGAAGACGCCCCAGGAGGCACGCTCAGCGTCTCCACGGGGACTCCAGCTACAGCCTTCACCACGCTTCCGAGCCTACCTGCCAGTTCCATCAATGCGCTCAACGTCACCGGGACCGCAAGCATAGGGGGAGTGATTGATCTCTCCTGGATCGGCTCGACCCCGCCCACCCAGAGCGCCTACGTCGTGCTGAGCGCCGCAGGCGGCGTCACCATCGTCCAGGGCCCAGCCGAAGGCGGGCTGTCTGCACCCGACTACACCCTCGATACCACCGATTACCCCGGCTTCATCGCGCTGGTGGTCAACCAGCCGAGCGTGGCGGTGACGAAGACCAATCCGAGCACGACCGCGACCAATCAGCCAAGCCAGCTCTCCTTCCAGGTCTCCTTCTCCACCTCCCTGACCCCCACGCCCATCGTCGATCCCACCATTTTGACCGTCTCCAACGGCTCGGTCTCGCAGGTCAGCCTGAATGAATCGCCTGCCAACAGCTACACCGTCCTGGTCACCCCGGCTGGCACCAACCCGGTGAACGAGACGGTCTCGCTGGCGGTGAATGCCCAGGTGGCCAGCGATACCGCCGGCCTCTTCAACCTCGCATCGCCCACGCCCGCCGCCTCCATCATCTATGACACCGTGCCCCTGACCGCCACCATCACCACGGCCGGTTCATCGACGAAGAGCCCGACCATCCCCTTCACCATCACCTACTCGGCGCCGGTCTCGGTGCCCATCATCGGCGGAGCGAACGGCATCTCGGCGAGCAACAGCTCGTCAGTGTCCATCACCCCGGTCTCCAGCACCGTCTACACCGTCACCGTCACCGCCTCGGGCACGGGCAATCCGGCAGTCCCGGTGACGCTCACCCTGCCCACAAACGCCACCACGGACGCCGCCGGCAACACCATCGCCACGGCGCTGACCTCGACGGTGACCTATGACACCGTGGCGCCCACGGTGACGATCACCGCCGGCACGAATGGCAAGACCGCCGCCTCGCCGGTGGTCTTCACCCTCACCTTCTCGGAAGCGGTAAGCCTCGACGCCGCCCTGCTCACCGCCACCGGTGGCACCACCATCACCGCCTCCACCGGACCCAGCACCATCTTCACCGTCAATGTCCTGCCCGACACCTCCACCCTGCCGGATACCGTCACCCTCACCGTACCCGCCGCGGCGGTCGCGGATGCCCTGGGCAACCAGATGGCAGCGCAGGCCCAGGCCTCGGTGATCTTCGACAACACTGCCCTGATCGCGACCATCACCCCACCTGGAGCCTCAACCTCCATCTCCCCGATCCCCTTCACGGTCTCCTTCTCCAGCGCGCTGGTCTCCGATCCGGTGACGAGCTCATTCACCCCTTTCAACGGGGTGGTCAGCAGCGTCGCCGTGGTGACCGCGCATCAGAGCTACACGGTCACCGTCACCCCCAGCGCCGCGGGCGGGGTGTTCCTCGAATTGCCCGCCGGCATGGTCGCTGACGCCTATAGTAACCTCAACCAGGCGGCGATCGCCTCGACCTCGTTCGGCACCACCGCGCCCAGCGTGGTGATCACTCCGTCGTCCGGCCAGGTCGCCGTCCTGCCGGTGGTCTTCACCCTCACCTTCTCCAGCGCGGTCGGGCTGCCCGACCCCAGCCTGCTGCAGACCTCCGCGAACGATGTCCTCGGCACCATCACCGAGGTCGGCACCAGCGGCCTGGTCTACACCGTCCCGGTGAGCACCGTCGGCAACGCCTTCGGCGCCGTCACCTTGCAGGTGCTCCCCGGTGCCACCACCGACGTCGGTGGTGAGCCCAACACCGCCTCGAACATCGCCACGGTCGAATATGCAGCGCCCACCACCTCGACGCCGGTCACGGTGACGGTGACGCCGCCTGGCGCGACCGCCAACAGCTCGCCGCTGGTGTTCACCCTCTCGTTCTCCGTCCCCCTCTCGGCCACCCCGCCGCTCACCATCAGCGACCTGCTGGTCACCAACGGGGTAGCCACCAGCATCACCGACTCCGGGGACCACGTGCACTTCACCGTCGATGTCACGCCCAACGGCGATGGACCGGTCACCCTGTCCGTCCTGCCCGGTGTCGCCCAGGACAGCGTTGGCACGGCCAACCTCGCCTCGCCACCCGCCACGGTGATCTACCACGCCACCATCCCCACCCCGTCGCTCACCTTCGGCGCCACGGTCCCGGTGAGCGTGCCGACCTTCACCCTGTTCGTCACCTTCAATGAGCCCGTTACCGGCTTCACCGCCTCCGGGCTGGTCTTCAGCGGCGCTCCCGTCACCACCGTGTTCAACGCCCTGAGCTCGACCGCCTACCAGGTCCAGGTCACCCCCACCGTGCCCGTCACCGCCTCGGTGATCGCCACCGTCCCCGCCGGGATCTGCCAGGACAGCTTCGGCAACGCCAATCCGGCCGTCACCATCACCATCCCGATGCAGAGCTCGAATGCCTCGACCTCCATCGCCACACCGGTCATCGTGCAGTCCCCGTCGAATGCGACGATCTTCAACTCCCTCTGCCCGGGAACGCTCAACGGCCTCGATCAGCTGCAGGCCTTCCTCAACTCAGCGGGCGTCAGCCAGGCGCGCGGCTTCGTCTGGGATTCCTCCGTCCAGGCCTTCGTGACCGTGCCCGCCCAGGTGCCCACCGGCGGCTGGCAGCCCTACCAGGGCGTGTTCCTCGCTTCGCGGGTGCCGACGAACTTCAACTTCAACGGCTACATGACCACCTTCGACTTCACCCTCACCCTGGCGCCGGGCTGGAACTTCATCGGCATCCCGCCACTCGATAACGGTGAGGGCGGCCTGATCACCAGCGACTGGAACTACGACCTCCAGCTGGAGGACACTTCGGGGGCGATCATCGGCAACCGCGCCAACATCATCGACGTCGGTGCGTGGGCGTGGAATGCCAGCAGTTCGACCTACAGCCAGACCACCACCTTGCTGAGCGGCATAGGCTATTGGATCAACAACGCGAGCAGCCCTGCGGTCAACCTCGTGCTGCGCCGCCTCTCTCCGGCCGAAGAGGAGGACTACTCGCTGGGCGCCGCACGGGCCTCCCACACCGTCAAGGCCACCACCACCATCGGCTACCATGCGCAGAGCAGCACCCCGCCGTCTCCTCCCAGCGGCTCATCGGACCAGTCGAGCTCATCCCAGGGCTGCGGCCTGGGCTCGGGCGTCGGCGTGCTGGTCAGCGGGCTGACCATGATCCTGCTCATGCGCCTGCGTACGCGGCGCTGAGCGACGCCTCAGCGGCCCATCTCGGCGTAGATAACGCTTCTCGCCTCGTCGATGATGCTGTTGTGGTCGGCACCGGCGATCTCCCGGTAGTGGATGCGCTCCGGCCAGCGCTGTGCCAGGCTGCGGCCCATCGCCACCGGGATCACTTCGTCATCCGAGCCATGGATGATGGTGATCGGCGGGCCACCGGCAGCGATGATGCGCGCCAGGCTGGCTTGATTGTCGAAGCGGTGGACCAGGACTTCGCACAGCGGCCAGCCGACCATGCGCCGCGCCATCGCGAGCATGGTGGTGAACGGTGCCACCAGGACGATGCGCTCGACCTGGTGCTCTGCGGCGTAGTCGAGGGCGATGGCGCAGCCGAGCGAATGCCCAAAGACCGCCAGGCTGGGCGCCAGGGCCGCCTCCTGGACGCCGAGGTGCTCCGCCAGGGCGGCGACCATGGCATCGGCAGCGACGCGCATGCTCTGCGGGGACGGCGTCCCCTCATTCGCGCCGTAGCCGGGATAGTCGGCGAGCAGGAAGGCCGCCTGCTCGTCCTGGCAATCCTGCACCAGGTCGCCCCAGCCGATCGCGCTCGAGGCATTGCCGCCGAAGAGCAGCCAGGTGCGCGTCGCCACCCCGCCCCGCCGCGGGGGGACGTAATACGCCTGCTGCTGCCCCTCGCTGGTCCGGTAGCGGATAACCTGGATGCCGGGAGGACCTGCCGGCCGCTGCTCCGGCCCGTGGTGCGGCGGATGGTAGATCAGACGGCTCTGGAACGCCGCCAGGACCACGGCCAGGACCACGGTCGCTCCTGCCACGGTGACCAGCACCAGCCGCAGAATCGGCAAGGCGACGGCCCACAGGGGTTGGGACGAATCGATAGGCATGGTGCGGGCCGCCGGGGAGTGCCCTTAATGGTATCATTTGATTACATATGGTCAATCCCCCCATTCGTCCATGCCCTTGACCGGGTGCGGTTTGGCGAACAGTGGCCCGACCCGAGGAGCTCCACCATGCCCATCCGCCGTGCCCTGCTCTCGGTCTATGACAAGAGCGGTGTCGTCGACCTGGCAACCGCCCTGCATGCCCGCGGAGTCGAGCTGCTGTCGACCGGCGGCACCTACCAGGCGCTGCGCGATGCCGGCCTGCCGGTGATCGAGGTGTCGGCCTACACCGGCTTCCCGGAGATGATGGATGGGCGGGTCAAGACCCTCCACCCCAAGATCCATGGCGGGCTCCTGTGCGTACGCGACGATCCGCACCACCGCGAGGCCGCCGCCGCCAACGGCATCGGCATGATCGACCTGGTGGTGGTGAATCTCTACCCCTTCGAGGCCACCGCCGACAAGCCGCAGGCGAGCACCGCCGACAAGATCGAGAAGATCGACATCGGCGGCCCGAGCATGCTGCGCTCGGCGGCCAAGAACCACGCCTATGTGACGGTGCTCAGCGATCCGGTGGACTACCCGGCCTTCCTCGCCGAGCTCGAGGCGCACGCCGGCCACACCACCCTGGCCTTCCGCAGCCGCTGTGCGCGGCAGGTGTTCCGCACCACCGCACGCTACGATGCGCTGATCGCCGACGAGCTCACCCGCATCGCCGGCGATGCGGATCCGGCGGTATGGGACGCCGAGCGCTTCCCCGCCCAGACCGCGATCCCGCTGCGCAAGGTCCAGGATCTGCGCTATGGCGAGAATCCGCACCAGCGGGCGGCGCTCTACGACCTGCGCCTGCCGGGCGCCGCCAGCGTGGTGCGTGCGCGCCAGCTGCACGGCAAGGAGCTCAGCTACAACAACCTGATGGACGCCGATGCCGCCTGGGAGCTGGTCAAGGAGTTCCCCGATCCGACCTGCGCCATCATCAAGCACACCAATCCGTGCGGCTGCGCCGCGGCCGACACCCTGGGCGCGGCCTTCCTCAAGGCCTATGATGGCGATCCGCAGGCCGCCTTCGGCTCGATCATCGCCTTCAACCGCGAACTCGATGCCCGGACCGCCGAATCCATCAGCGATCCCGGCCGTTTCGTCGAAGTCATCATCGCCCCGTCCTTCGCAGCGGAAGCCTTCGCGATCCTCACCACCAGACCCAAGTGGAAGGCCAACGTGCGCCTGATCGCGGCGGGCGAGATCCGGCCCCTCCCGCGCCAGGCCAGCGCCATCCGCAATGTCCTGGGTGGCGTGCTGGTGCAGGATTACGACACCCTCGGCTTCGATCCGTCCACCCTCACCATCGCCAGCGAGCGAGCTCCGACCCCGGCGGAGATGGCCGACCTCGCCTTCGCCTGGCTGGTGGCCAAGCACCTCAAGTCCAATGCCATCTGCCTGGTGCGTGGACGGGAGCTGGTCGGGGCCGGGGCCGGGCAGATGAGCCGGGTGAACAGCTCCTGGATCGCCGCCCATCTGGCCGGTGAACGCGCCCGCGGCGCGGCCCTGGCCAGCGATGCGTTCTTCCCCTTCGCCGATGGCGTCGAGGCCGCCGCCACCGCCGGGGTCACCGCCATCATCCAGCCCGGGGGTTCCAAGGGCGATGCCGAGACCATCGCCGCCGCCAACCGCCATCAGCTGGCGATGGTCTTCACCGGCGTCCGCCACTTCCGGCATTGACACCCATTACTGACCAGCTCGCTTGGGGCACTCGGTGATCAAGGTTGCCTCCTCAGCCCTAGGCAGCGGCCCATCGTCCCCACCATCGCCCCTCTCCCCTCTCCCCTCTCCCCTCTCCACCTCCATAATATCCACTACCATCCCCGAGGATCTCCCATGGCGACGCTCACCGGTTCCGATCTGCTCACCCAGCTGTCCTGGCGCTATGCCGTCAAGACGTTCGATCCGGCCAAGACCCTGAGCCAGAGTCAGTGGGATACGCTCGAGCAGGCCCTGGTGCTCAGCCCATCCTCCTATGGCCTCCAGCCGTGGGTGTTCTTCAACATCGTCAACAAGGATGTGCGCAAGCGCCTGCAGGCGGCCGCCTGGGGGCAGACCAAGGTGGTCGATGCCTCGCACTTCCTGGTGCTGGCCATAGTCAAGGACTTCGGCCAGGCAGGGGTCGACGCCTTCATCAAGCGCACAGCCGAGGTGCGCAAAACGCCCGAGGGCGCTCTCGATGGCTACACGAAGGCCATCCTCGGCGACCTGGTCAATGGCCCGCGCCACGCGATCATCAACGAATGGAGCGCACGCCAGCTGTACATCGCCCTCGGCACCCTGCTGACCAGCGCCGCCGTGCTCGGCATCGATGCCTGCCCAATGGAAGGCTTCGACATCGCGCAGTTCGACCAGATCCTCGGCCTGGACGCCAAGGGCCTGACCGCACGCGTCTGCTGCGCGCTCGGCTACCGCAGCGCCGGGGACAAGCACGCCACTGAAGCCAAGGTGCGCTATCCGCGCTCCCAGGTCGTCCAGGTGGTCGCCTGAGCCGCTGTCCAGGGTCTGCCGGCATCGTGGGGTTGACCGGGATGTGCCCGCGGCTCTGATCCCGTCATGCGTGTGGACAACCAGCCTGCCTGCGGGTCATCACCGCAGGCGGGGAACTGATCATGGGGAACGCCGTCCTGCTGCTCATCGCCGGAGTGGTGGTGACCGTCCTGGTGGTGTCATGGCTCATCCGCGGCCGTTCCACCCCGATCCATCCGGATGCCCTGCGTGCCGTCCTGGATGCCAACGGCGCCAGACGGTGCCTGGCGGCGCTGCGGCTGTTCCAGGAGCTCGCACGGCGCGCCGACGAGGCCAGCATCGCCCAGGCCTGGGAGGCGCTCGAGCTGCCGTTGCTCCAGGCCCTCCCCGACTGCCCTCCCGACGCCAAGGCCGAGCTCGTCCTGGCGCTCGATGCCTGCGCCCTGGCATGCGGCAACCGTGAGCTCGACAAGCGCATCATGACCCTGCGCCGCGGCCTGTACCCGGACGCTCCCTGACCCGGACCCGGGCCGGCAGCGCCCGCGGGCGTAGGCGCGCATCGGCGGGCTAGATGCCCTCGAAGAGCACGGTCGAGAGGTAGCGTTCGCCAGAATCCGGGAGGATGGTGACGATGGTCTTGCCGGCGAACTCGCTGAGCTTCGCCAGGCGCACGCTCGCCGCCACCGCGGCACCGCAGGAGATGCCGCTGATGATGCCCTCCTCGCGTGCGAGGCGGCGCGCCATCTCGACCGATTCATCGACCGTCACCGTCTCGATGCGGTCGACCAGGGAGAGATCGAGGATCTCGGGGATGAAGTTTGCGCCGATGCCCTGGATCTTGTGCGGTGCCGGCTTGAGTTCCTGCCCGGCGCGCCGCTGGGTGAGCAGCGGGCTGACCGCCGGCTCCACCGCCACCGAGATGATGGCCTTCTTCTTGGTGTTCTTGATGAAGCGCGAGACCCCGGTGATGGTTCCCCCGGTGCCGATGCCGGAGACGAACACGTCGATGCCGCCCGCGGTATCGTCCCAGATCTCCGGCCCGGTGGTCGCCTCGTGGATCGCCGGGTTGGCGGGGTTCTTGAACTGCTGCGGCATGAAGTAGCGCGCCTTGTCGCTGGCTACGATCTCCTCCGCCTTGCGTACCGCCCCGTTCATCCCTTCCGGCCCTGGGGTCAGGACCAAGGTCGCGCCGAAGGCGGCGATCAGGCGGCGGCGCTCGATCGACATGGACTCGGGCATGGTCAAGGTGAGCTTGTAGCCGCGCGCAGCGGCGACGAAGGCCAGCGCGATGCCGGTATTGCCGCTGGTCGGCTCGACGATCTCCACGCCCGGTTTGAGCACCCCGCGTCGCTCCGCATCCGCAACCATCGCCGCGCCGATGCGGCACTTGACCGAATAGGCGGGATTGCGCCCCTCGACCTTCGCCAGCACGGTGGCGACGCAGCCGTCGGTCACGCGATTCAGGCGGATAAGCGGCGTGCGGCCGATCGATTGGGCGTTGTCGGTGAACACAGGCATGGCTGACCTCGCTTAGGAACGGTGTGATGTCGGTGGTCGGTGTCGTGCGGAGACGAAAATGTCCATCGGGCGCCTGCCGTCCAGCCTCCAACCGCCCATCCGCAACCGCGCCTCTCCACCATCATTCGCCCAGGATGACCACCACCTTGCGGCCCTGGCTGTCGGCATCGCGGGGCGAGCCGCGCTTGCCGGTGGTGGCGGGGCGCCTGCCCACCGGCGCCTCCGTGCGCCCAGCGCGTGCTCCGCCCTTGGCCCTCTTGCTCACCTTCGCCCACACCAGCTCGAGCGCCTCGCTGGCCAGGGAGTCCAGGTCGAGCCCCGGGGTCACCGCGATGACCTGCTCCAGGCGTTCGGCCAGGTCGCTGGGCACCGTCACGGTGAGCACGGTGGTCTCCGGCCGCCTTCCCGGTCGCTGGCGCTTGCCCGAGCCGGTGATGGCGGCAGTGGCGGCGTAGGGGACCAGCTGATCGAGCGGGTTGACGCCGATGGTGTGCGGTTGGGATCTGGCCATGGGCATCCTTCCACGTTCGGGTATGACGGCGCGCTGCCCGGTGCCGGGCGTTCAGCCGCGCTCCTGCTTGATCACCTCGGCGGCGAGATCGCGGTAATCCTCGGCACCGTAGCTGCGCGGGTCGTAGATGGTTATCGGCTGGGAATAGGAGGGAGCCTCGGCAAGGCGGATATTCTCGCGGATGACGGTCTTGAACACCAGCTTGCCGAAGCGCTGGCGCAGCTGCTCGACCACTTCGAGGGAATGGCGGGTGCGCCCATCGACGCGGCAGGCGACGATGCCGGTGAGCTCGAGATCGGGATTGAGCCGTTCCTTCACCACCTCCGCGGTCTTGATGATCTGCGCCACCCCCGCGAGCGCCATCACATGCGCTTCGACCGGGATCAGCACCTCCTGGGCGCCGGCCAGGGCATTGATCGCGAGGATGCCGAGGGTGGGCGGGCAATCCATCAGCAGGTAGTCCCAGCGGCTCTTGGGCAGCTTGCGGATCTTGCGCGCCAGGATGGTCTCGGCGCCCACCTCGCCGCTGAGCGCCTTCTCCGCCCCGGCCAGCCAGGTCGAGCAGGGGATGACATCCACCCCCAGGGCGCTCGAGGCCTGAACCTGGTCGATGAGCTCGGCATGGTCGGTGAGGACATCGAGCAGGCCCTTGCCGGCATCGGTGATGCCGAACCAGGCGCTGGTGGAGGCCTGCGGATCGAGGTCGATCACCAGCACCCGGCGACCCTTCTCGCCCAGGGTAGCGGCCAGATTGACGGTGGTGGTGGTCTTGCCGCTGCCACCCTTCTGGTTGATGATCGAGAGTGAGCGCATCATCCGTCTCCCCGGCACGGCGTCGCTGGCCCTGCCCACCTGGCAGTAAACCGACGGGGGGAACGACGACAAGCCTTCGCCCTGCAGCGGTTCGGGAGGAGGAGGCTCACCGCTCACGCGCACTGCTGATGCAGGTCGTTAGATGGCCACGTGGCTCAGTGGATCAGCAGTCCATCATCGACGGTCGGCCGCCGAAGGATGGTTGCTCATGCGGGAAACGCGACCGGGCCGTCCAGGGGACCTGCCCGATCATGCGTTCAGGAGCTGACGGCCAGCGTCAGGGTGCGGGGGCGACCCCGGCGGGGAGGACCTTGAGCAGCTCGATGTCGAAGATCAGGATCTGGTTGTTGCCGATCGCCGGAGGCGCATTGTCGCCATAGGCGAGCTCGGCCGGGATGAAGAGCTTCCACTTGTCGCCTTCATGCATCAGCTGCAGGGCCTCCGTCCAGCCCTTGATCACGCCCCCGACCTGGAATTCGACCGGCTTGCCGCGGTCGTAGGAGGAGTCGAACTGCTTGCCATCGGTCAGGACGCCGCGGTAGTTGACGCTGACGGTATCCTTGGAGGTCGGCTGCTTACCGGTGCCGGTGGTGACGACCTGGTACTGGAGTCCGCTGGCGGTGGTGATCACTCCGGGCTTCTTGCCATTGTCGGCCATGTACTTGGCATTGGTCGTCTTGCGCTCCTCCCCGGCCTTGGCGGCGCGGCTCTGGATGAGCTGCTGGAACTCCTGCATGATCTGCTGCCCATCGGCCGGATTGACCTGCGGGGCCTTGCCGGTGAGCGCGTCCTCCAGGCCCTGGATGATCTTGGCCGCTTCGATGTCATCGGCAAATGGCTTGAGGCGCTCACCCATCTGCGTGCCGACCAGATAGCTCGCCTTCTGGTTGAGGGTCCAGGTCGCAGACGGTCCGGTCGCGGCGGGAGCGGGAGGGGTTCCCACCGGCTTGACGTCGATCGGCACCGCATCGACGGCGAAAACGCCGTGCCCAATGGCTGTCACGGAGAGAGCGGCGATAAGGAACGGGCGAAACATGAAGCCTCCTGGAGGTGGCGGTGTAGGCAGACGCTCAGCCAGGCGGCCAGGCGGCAGACGCGCGTGCATGCTGACAAGCCGGAATGGTGGCACAAAGGAAAAGCGGCGCCAGGCGGCTTTCGTGGAGGATGTACAGCCGGTGCCGGGAGCAGGACGCATCTGCGCGTAATTGACCGCGCGGAGGCGGGCATATGGTGGGTGTGCGTCGTCAGCCTGCGACGTCGAAAGCCCCATGCGCCTCGACCTCCTTGCCCTGACATTCCTGCTCACCGGCGTGACCTGCGGGGAGGAGCGCATCACCCTGGTCTCGAGCCTGCCGCGCAGCGGCAGCGCCAACGCCCAGACCACCACCATGGTCAATGGCATCCGCCTGGCGATCGATGAGGCCAAGGGCTCGCTGACCCTGGGGGGCACCACCTATGCCCTGACCTACGAGGATTGGGATGATGCCTCGCCCGAACGGGGTCAGTGGGATCCGGCAGTGGAGACCGCCAATGCCGACAAGGCCATCCGCACCAGCGATGTGATGGCCTATATCGGCACCTACAACTCCGGTGCCGCCAAGATTTCCATGCCCAAGCTCAACCAGGCGGGCCTGGCGATGATCAGCCCGGCCAATACCTGGCCCGGACTCACCAAACCCGGGATCGGCGAGGCCAACGAGCCGCAGGTGTATCGGCCCAGCGGGGCGGTGACCTACTTCCGCGTCGTCCCGGCCGATGACATCCAGGGCGAGGTCGGTGCACGGTGGGCGAAGGAACTGGGCGCCACCAAGGTCTTCATCCTGCATGACCGCGAACTCTACGGCCAGGGCCTGGCCAAGATGTTCAAGCTCCACGCCGGGATGCTCGGTCTGACCCTGGTCGGTTTCGAAGGCATCGATGGCCGGGCGGCCAACTACAAATCCCTGGTGACCAAGATCCGCAATTCCGGCGCCGAGCTGGTCTATTTCGGCGGCACCACCCAGACCAATGCCGGGCAGATCGCCAAGGACCTGGTCAGCGGCGGGCTCGACATCAAGCTGATGGTCCCCGATGGCTGCTTCGAGGATGCCTTCATCGATGCCGCCGGCGCGGCCAACCTCGAAGGCCGGGTATTCATCACCTTCGGCGGGGTGCCTCCCGACCAGCAGGTGGGCAAGGGCAAGGCCTTCGTCGATGCCTACCGCGCACGCTTCAAGTCCGAGCCCGAAGGCTACGCGATCTACGCCTACGAGTGCGCCCAGATCGCCATCGATGCGATCCGGCGCGCCGGGCGCAAGGATCGCCTGGCGATCTGCCAGGCCCTGTGCGCGACGCGCGACTTCCCGGGCGCCCTGGGCACCTGGTCCTTCGATCAGAACGGCGATACCACGCTGAAAGTGATGAGCGGGAACACGGTCAAGGCCGGCAAGTTCGCCTTCGTCAAGCTCCTCGGGCAATGACCGCCGTGCACCCGGGTGCCGCGGCCGCACGATCTGCAGCCGGTACCGCTCGCAGTGCCTGGTGCCGGATCATCCTGCTGGCCGTGCTGGTCGTGCTCGCCTCCGCGCCCGCCATCTCCGCGGTGCTCACCGCCGCCACCCCAGGCGCGGACAGCATCGACCAGACGCTCGCTGATTTCGTCGCCAAGCTCGGCAAGGAGCAGGAGGCCTATGACCTCGCGGTCGGCAAGGCCAAGAGCGACGCGGTCAAGGCGCTCGAGGCAATCGCCCATCGTGCCACCCGCGCCGGCGACGCCGCCACCCTGGCAGCCGCCTGGAAGGAGGTACTGCGCCTCCAGCGCGATCATGAGGAGGCCACCGCGTTCTTCACTGCGCTCGGCCAGCTGCCCGCGGTGCTCAAGGAACTGGCGGAAGCCGACGCCGAGGCCGAACGGCTGGGCCTGGTCCCCCACCCAGCCGCTGCCACCCCCCGCACCCGAGCCGCGCGCTACGCTCACGCGGCCCTGGTGCAGAATCCCTGGGAGACGCCCTTCGGCGGCACGGTCACGATCGCCTCGAGCCATGCCAAGGAGCTCCAGTTCAGCGGCGCAGGAAGCCTGGATACTGCCGGCAAGATCGCCATCCTGCCCCTGGATCTCGGCAGCGATTGGCTGCTGAAGGGCGACCTCCTGCATCTGGGCACCGCCTGCGCCGGCTTCCTCGTCAGCTATGATCCCACCAGCCGCTGCAGCGTGCTGTGGTACGCCGAATCCGACAAGTCCGGCCCGATCTACAGCTTCGATGCCGGGGCCCGCACCCGCACAGCGGAGACCACCCTCGGCTGCCCTCTTGCCACCTGGGTGCCCTTCTCGGTCGCACGCAAGGACAACCAGGTGCAGATCACCATCGGCGAGAAGAGCGCGCTCATGACCCTGCCGGCCGGCCACCAGGGGCAGCGCTTCGGGCTGATCACGTTCTACAAGGAGACATCGATCGAGCTCGCCAACCTCTCGCTGGTCATCAACCCCCGCTAGCGACCGTCTCGCCCACCCGCCAGGGGGTACCGCCAAGGACGCAGGCCTCCGTCCCCGGCGCAGCGCTTCCCCGAGCATCACCGGGGCCGTGTTGCTTCGGGACCATGCTTCGCCAGCATACCCCTGAGCACGCAGGAGCATCATGATCACAGCCGGCGTCACGACCGCTCAGGAGCCCTGGATGCCGATCGCCGGCTGGCGCCTGCGGCCTGCCGATCGCTCCGGCGCCTGGCAGTGGCAAGCCGTGCCGCGATGACCCTGGTCGACCTCGTGCTGCAGCAGCTCATCACCGGGGTCTCCAATGGTCTGATCATCGCCCTGGTCGCGCTCGGCTACACCATGGTCTACGGCATCATCGAGCTGATCAACTTCGCCCATGGCGATCTGATGATGCTCGGCTGCTTCCTCGCCCTGACCATCGTCGGCCTATGCGGCGGCGAGGGCGCCTCGCCGTGGGTGGCGCTGCCGCTGATGCTGCTGCTGGTTCCGGCCTTCTGCGCCGGGATGAACTGGACCGTCGACCGCCTGGTCTACAAGCCGCTGCGCAACGCGCCCAAGCTCACCGCCCTGGTGTCGGCCATCGGCGTGTCCTTCATCTTCGTCAACCTCGGCCTGTTCTGGGGCGGAGTGCCGATGCAGGTGATGAAGGGCGGCACCGACGCCTCGGCGCCCAAGAGCTTCCCGGCCTTGCTTGGAGCGGGCAATCTCCTGGGTGCCCACAGCACGCTGCTGCTGACCACCAGCGATGTGCTGGTCGCCGCCATCACCGTGCCGCTGATGGTGGCCCTCACCTGGTTCGTCCGCCGCACCCGCATGGGCACCGCCATGCGCGCGGTGGCGCAGAACCCCACCGCGGCGCAGCTGATGGGCATCGATGTCGACCGGGTCATCGGCATGACCTTCCTGATCGGCGGTGCGCTGGCCGGCGTCTCGAGCGTGGTCTGCGCGCTGTACAACAACTCGATCTCCTTCCAGATGGGCTACCGCAACGGCCTGGATGCCTTCACTGCGGCGGTGCTGGGCGGCATCGGCAATCTGCCGGGTGCGGTGCTCGGCGGACTGATCATCGGGCTGGTGCGGATGATCATGGAGGGCTGCGTCGACGGCGGCAGCCAGTGGAGCAACGCCTCGGTGTTCGGCGTGCTGATCCTGGTCCTGGTGCTGCGCCCCAGCGGCCTCTTGAGCGCGCATGTGCGGGAGAAGGTATGAGCCGGCTGCCGGCCAGCGCGCCGTCAGCGGCACCTCCGCCAGCGCCCGCCAGGCACTCCGAGCGCGACGGCTGGCCGCTCAGCGGCAAGGCCTCGCTCTGCCTCGCCGGCGCACTGGCCGTCCCGCTCGTCGATGCGCTGATGCCCAACGCCATGAAGGTCGGCAGCCTGGTCCCGCCGATCATGATATTCGCCATCATGGGACTGGGGCTGAACATCGTCTCCGGCTTCACTGGACTGCTCAACCTCGGCAGCGCCGCGTTCATGGCCATCGGCGCTTACGCCTTCTCGATCAGCACCTGCACCGTCTACCCCTTCCAGATCGGCTTCTGGCCAGGCCTGGCCCTGGCGATCCTGTGCGGCGGGGTGGCGGGGCTGGTGCTCGCCCTGCCGACCATGCGGCTGCGCGGTGACTACCTCGCCATCGTCACCCTCGGCTTCGGGGAGATCGTGCAGGATGTGCTCAAGAACCTCGATGCCATCACCAAGGGCACCCAGGGCCTCAACCCCGTCCCCGCACCCGCCCTCTTCGGCCTCACCTTCACCTCAGGCAACTTCGTGCCGTGGTACTATCTGCTGCTCGCCCTGCTGCTGCTGGCGGTGGCGTTCACCCGCAACCTCCTGCACTCGCGCATCGGCCGAGCCTGGATCGCGGTACGCGAGGATGAACTGGCGGCCCGTTCGATGGGCATCCGCATCGCCCGCGCCAAGCTCCTGGCGGTGGCCATCGGCGCCTGCCTGTGCGCTGCTGGGGGGGCGCTGTGGGCCAGCTTCCAGGGCACCAGCGTCGATCCCGGCTACTATGATTTCCAGCTATCCGTCATCGTGCTGTGCATCGTCATCGTCGGCGGGCTGGGCAGCATATCGGGCGTGCTGCTCGGGGCGCTGATCATGATCGGATTCAACTCGATCATCCTGGTCAAGCTCTCCGACTGGCTGGCGAGCCACGGCATCGGCGGGGGCAGCCATGTCCTGAGCCTGCCCAACAACTGGAAGTACCTGGTCTACGGCCTGGCGCTGATCGTGATGATGCGCTTCAAGCCCGAGGGCCTGCTCCCGGCCAGGGACGTCCAGGAGCAGCTCCATCGTCCAGTCGATGACGGCGCCGGGGCCGGGGCATGATCATCCCGGCGCTCGAGATCGACCGGCTGACGGTGCGCTTCGGCGGGTTGACGGCGCTCGACCAGGTCAGCTTCCGGGTCAATGCCGGCGAGATCTATGCCGTGATCGGCCCGAATGGCGCCGGCAAGACCTCGCTGTTCAACGCCATCACCGGCATCCATCCGGCGTCCAGCGGCCGGGTGCTCATCGCTGGCAGCTCGCTCACCCGGCGCTTCACCCCTGCAACCGCGTTCGCGATGCTGGGCGTGGCCATCCTCAGCGGCCTGGCCGCGACCATCGCCATCAATGCCAACGACGCCTGGGACCAGGCGATCAACGCCCAGCTCGGCGCGGCCTCCTTCCCCTGGGCAGTGGCCTGGAGCAAGCTGCTCTCGGCCTTCGCGCCCGCCCCGGTGACCCTGGTCCCCCTGGCGATCGGCACCCTCCTGGGCGCCCTGGGCGCCTGGAGCATGTGGTGGGGCAGCCGCCGGACGCCGGAGCTGGTGGCGCATGCGGGCGTGGCGCGGACCTTCCAGAACATCCGGCTGTTCCGCGACATGAGCGTGCGCGACAATCTGCTGGTGGGCCTCGACCGCCGGCTGCGCACGCGCCTGTGGGAGATCGCCTTCCGCCTGCCGCGCTGCCGGACCGAGCTGGCGCAGGCCTGCCGCATGGCGGAGGAGATCCTGGATGTCGTCGGCCTGCGCGCTCAGTCCGAGATGAATGCGGGGAGCCTGCCCTATGGCCACCAGCGCCGGCTGGAGATCGCACGCGCGCTGGCGAGCCGGCCGAGCCTGCTGCTGCTCGATGAGCCGGCCGCAGGCTTGAATCCGAGCGAGAGCGCGGAGCTGATGGAGCTCATCCGCGCCATCCGCTCCCGCGGCATCACCGTGCTGCTGATCGAGCACGATATGCGGGTGGTGATGGGCATCTCCGACCGCATCTGCGTGCTGCACTACGGCAGCCGCATCGCCGAGGGCACCCCGGCGGACATCCGCGCCCATCCCGTGGTCATCGCCGCCTATCTGGGCAAGGATGACCACGGATGAGCGCCGCTGACCAGAGAGCGGATGGCCAGCCGGACGCTCCTGCCCTGCTCGAGCTCTCCGGGGTGGTCGCCGGCTATGGCGCCATCTCGGTGCTCAAGGGCATCAGCCTGCGGGTCGAGGCCGGCGAGATCGTCACCCTGATCGGCGCCAATGGCGCCGGCAAGACCACCACCCTGATGTGCATCTCCGGGGTGCGCCCGCTGACCAGCGGCACCATCCACTTCGCCGGCGCAGCGATCGCGGGCCTGCCGGCGCACGAGATCGTGCGGTGCGGCGTGGCCCAGGTGCCCGAGGGGCGCAAGATCTTCCCGCGCCTGACGGTGCTCGAGAACCTCACCATGGGCGCCTTCACCCGCCGTGACGGCGGGGTCGCTGGCGACCTCGAGCGCATCCTCCAGCTGTTCCCGGTGCTGGCCGAGCGCCGACGCCAGCTGGGCGGCACGCTCTCGGGCGGCGAGCAGCAGATGCTGGCCATCGGCCGGGCCCTGATGAGCAGGCCCCGCCTGCTGATCATGGACGAGCCGTCGATGGGGGTCGCCCCCCTGCTGGTGGCCAAGATCTTCGAGACCATCGGCCGGTTGAACCGGGACGGCCTGGCCGTCCTGCTGGTCGAGCAGAACGCCCGCCTCGCGCTGAAGCTCGCCCGGCGCGGTTATGTCCTGGAGACCGGCACCATGGTGCTCACCGATCGCGCCGAGCGGCTGCTCGACCATCCGCGGGTGCGCGAGGCCTACCTGGGCGAGTAGCGCTGCTGCGTCGCATGTGGACACCGTGGCAACGCCAACCACAATGCCGCTGTCAGCATTCTGGCCGCAGGACATGCGGCGGCAGCCCAGGGAGACGCCGCGAATGCGGGTCGATGAACTGGGAATCCTGGTCCTTCAGGGCCGGGAGCTTCAAGAACCCCTGCGGCAAGCCGAGCCGACCATGACCGCGCAGTGCCCGAACCACCGCCCGCCAACGCACCGGATCAGGCCATGACCGCATTCCGCCCCTGCATCGATCTGCATGAGGGCAAGGTCAAGCAGATCGTGGGCGGCAGCCTGAGCCCGGATGGCGTCGGGCTGCGCACCAATTTCGTCTCGGCGCACGGACCGGAGCATTTCGCCGCCCTCTACCGCCGGGACAACCTGCTCGGCGGCCACATCATCAAGCTCGGGCCCGGCAATGACGCCGCGGCCAAAGCCGCCGTCGCCGCCTGGCCGGACGCCTTCCATGTCGGGGGCGGCATCGAACTCGACAATGCGCAGCCCTGGATCGAGGGGGGCGCCGCCAAGATCATCGTCACCTCCTGGCTGTTCCCGGATGGGGTGTTCTCGCACGCCCGCCTGGCCGACCTGGCGCAGCGGGTCAGCCGCAACCGCCTGGTGGTCGACCTGAGCTGCAGACGACGCGGCGACAGCTGGCTGGTGGCGATCAACCGCTGGCAGACCGTTACCGCCTTCGCCATCACCGAGGCCAACCTCGCCGACCTCGCACGCCATTGCAGCGAATTCCTCATCCATGCCGCCGATGTCGAGGGACTGTGCTCTGGGATCGACGCCGAGCTGGTCGAGGCGCTCGGACGCTGGTCCCCACTGCCGTGCACCTATGCCGGCGGCGGGAGGCACATCGATGACCTGCTGCTGGTCGACCGCCTCAGCGCCGGCCGCGTCGATCTGACCTTCGGCAGCGCGCTGGACATCTTCGGCGGCAGCCAGGTGCGCTATGCCGATTGCGTGGCCTGGAACCGCGCCTCCCATCGCCATCCCTGAACGTCCCGTGCTTGCCGGACCGCGCCCCGGCTGCAAGGTGGCGCAGGCGGACTGGAGACGGCATGCAGACCGATGTGCAGCATCAGCTCGACGATCCCATCGATCGCCACCTGCGCCGCACATTCATCGCCATCCACGAGGACCTCACCGTCGCCCAGACCCTGGAGAAGCTGCGCGGCCAGCAGCTGCCCGAGCAGATCGTCTACTTCTACGTCCTCGATGCCGCCGACCGCCTGATCGGGGTGATCCCGACCAGGCGGCTGCTGATGAGCGATCCGTCGGTCCCCATCGCCACGCTGTGCGTGCGCAAGGTGGTCGCCATCCCGGTGACCGCCACCGTGCTCGAGGCCTGCGAATTCTTCATCCAGCACCGCTTCCTCGCCTTCCCGGTGGTGGACAAGCAGCGGCACCTGGTCGGCACCGTCGATGTCGGCTTGTTCACCGATGAGATGCAGGCGCTCTCGGAGCGCGACGCCGCCGACGAGATCTTCCAGCTCATCGGCGTGCACGCTTCGCGCGCCGTCCAGGCCGCCCCCTGGCGCAGCTTCCTGACGCGCTTCCCCTGGCTGATCAGCAATATCGCCGGTGGCGTGATGTGCGCCTTCCTCGCCGGCATCTACGAGGACATGCTCGATCGCCTGATCGTCCTGGCGCTGTTCATCCCGGTGGTGCTGGCGCTGTCCGAGAGCGTCAGCATCCAGGCCATGACCATCACCCTGCAGACCATGGGCACCGGCCGTCCGACCATCGGGGCGCTGATGCGCCTGCTGCGGCGCGAATGCCTCACCGCCACCCTCCTCGGGCTGGCATCCGGGCTGACGGTGGCGCTGGTGGCCTGGCTGTGGAAGGGGGATCTGCCCGTGGCGCTGGTGATCGCCCTGAGCATCACCGCGGCGATGGTCACCTCCTGCCTGCTCGGGCTCGCCCTGCCGACCTTGGTGCGCATGTCCGGCAGGGACCCGCGCATCGCCTCCGGTCCGGTGATCCTGGCCGCCGGCGACCTCGCCACCCTGCTGTTCTACTTCCATATCGCCGGCTCGCTGCTCGGTCGCGAGCACCAGCTGCACTGACGCTGCCCTGCGAGCCGCTGACAGAGCCCGGCCACACGGCGCTTTGCTCGCCGGGCCGGCGGGCATACTCGGCGTAGCACCCCCATGATAGCCAGCCTTCCCATCCCTCCTCCGGAGACGGCCACCCCTGCGGACCTGGTCTCGGCCATCGCCCAGCTCAAGCGCGAGATGCGGGCGCTGATCCTCGCCCACTACTATCAGGACGGCTCGGTCCAGGATGTCGCCGACTTCATCGGCGACAGCCTGCAGCTCGCGCGCCAGGCGGCGGCGACCTCGGCTGACACCATCGTCTTCTGCGGCGTCCACTTCATGGCCGAGACCGCCAAGATACTCAACCCCGCCAAGCAGGTGCTGCTGCCCGACCTGGCTGCCGGCTGCTCGCTGTCCGACTCGTGCCCGGCCGATCGCTTCCAGCGCTTCATCGCCGAGCACCCCGGGCATGTGGTGGTGACCTATGTGAACAGCTCGGCCGCGGTCAAGGCGCTCTCCGACTACTGCGTGACCTCGTCCAACGCCTGCGCGGTGGTGAATGCCATTCCGCGGGAGAAGCCCATCATCTTCGCCCCCGACCAGTTCCTCGGCGATTGGGTCAGCCGCGAGACCGGACGGCCCCTGGTGCTGTGGAACGGCTCCTGCGAAGTGCACGAGAACTTCTCGCAGACGCGCCTGGTCGAGCTGCAGGCGCAGCATCCCGCAAGCCGCACCCTGGTGCATCCGGAATGCCCCCTGCCGATCCGCGCCCTGGCGGATGTGGTCGGCAGCACCAGCCAGCTGCTGGATGCGGTCCGGCGCGGCGACCCGGCCGGCACCTATATCGTCGTGACCGAACCGGGGATCATCCACCAGATGGAGAAGGCCGCTCCGGCGGCGCGCTTCCTCATGGCGCCCGCCGAGACCGGTGGGACCAGCCTCGGCTCCTGCACCCACTGCAACACCTGCCCGCATATGCGCCGCAACACCCTCGAGAAGCTCTACTGGTGCATGCGCAACCGCGCACCCGAGCTCAGCCTCGATGCCGAGCTGATCGCCCGCGCCCGCCTTCCGATCGAGCGCATGATCGCGATCGGCTAGCCCGGCGGCATGACCGCACCAGGCCCGCTGTCGAATTGACCGCATGGCGCACTGCCCCGGACGGACTGGGGCGATGTTCATGCGCACCCCCGAGGCGTGGTGCATCAACCTGGAGTGACGTCCACCGACGGGGCGATGGACGTCTGGTGCAGCTTTGCGCGATGCCGTGAGCGATGCTCCGCTTCGAGATGATGGTGCATCCGGCGATGCGACCAAACGCCATGATCGCACTCTGCGAGCCCTCGCTCGACGACCCATGCAGCGGTCATTCCGTGCCCGTCCCGATCACCATCCGCAGTTGCAGTCGGCTCAGTGATGGCGGTGTGACGTCGCCGCTGGGACGGATGCATTCGTGTGCAGCCCTGCATCCACCCCCCCTTGCCAGGAATCGCCGCCGCTCGTCATGCCCTCTCCCCATTGAACGTCGGCAACGATCAAAGCGTTTCATACTATTTTGATATATTTCCCTGTCCGGTAGCGGTACGGCCTCGCCGTCTCCTCAAAGCCATGGGTTCTCGTGGTGAGCACGAGACCGACTTGACGCCATCATGACAGCAGCGGGCGGATATGACATCCCACCTCCACACGACGACGCCGTGATCCTCTGGCCGAACCAAAGCGAAACCACGTCACTCAAGGTGCTTACGGCACGGAGTCGGGATGCCTTCACGCTATTCGAGGTCGCCATCTCGCTGGCCCTGCTCGCTTTTGGCGTGACCAGCATCCTGATCCTGTTCCCGGCCGGCATCAAAGCGCAGCAGCTGTCCCGCTTCCAGCTCTATGCCGCCGCAAAAGCCGAGGAGATGGTCGAGCAGTTCAATTCCGCACACTGCGACAACCCCACCACCGATTCGGAAGGTCCGGATGTCTGGCAGGCGGCATCCAGCTACCGCAATCAGTCCTGGGATCTCGAGGCCCGGGTCAATTCGCATCGCTACGGCATGATGGCCTTGCCGCTTCCACTCGCGAACCGGCTGGACTCTGACAATGACGAGATCCAGCAGATCCTCAGCCAGGGCGGCTACATCTATTATTCACAGCCCCTGGCCGGGTCGGATCTCGAGGAGGAGGCCCAGGCCCAGGCGCCGCCCAACGAAATGCAGAAACTGGTCTTCGGCGTCACGGGCTACGCGCAGCAGAACTCCCTGCACATCCTGCCGCTCAAGAACTGGCCATACACCTCGGCCTACCCCTCACCGCCCTTGACCACCGTGCACATGAATGACGCCTGGATTCCACCGCAATCATCCGCGGTGGGAGCCGGCATGGGACCGGGCTATTGGAACCTCTATCCGGAATGGTCGGTGGAGGACCTAGTCTACCCCTGGGAGACCGCCTGCATCCCCGGGGTCGCGATCCCGGGCACCGACCCCGACATGCAGAAGGTCTATGATTGGCCGGAGCCTGCCAGCAGCACAAACGCTCCGCTGGTGGTCAATTCGACCGGCACTCCCCAGATCACCCATTACGGCTATTACCCATACTATCTCAAGGTGCCGCTGACGCTCCATGATGGCACCGTGCTCGGCAACGGCAACACCAGGGATGGCTGCATCCGCTACGTGCAGGCGGCGCTGTGGTATTGCCAGCAGAAGAGCGTGCAGTCCACCCCCAACCTCCCTCCCTCCTTCTGGAACCCGACCCTGCTGTCGCATTGGCCGCCGTCGGCCAGCAACATCATCAGCTTCGAGCCCGGCACGCCGAACAGCCAGAAATGGATGCAGGTTCAGGCGATGCGCTTCCTCAGCCATGCCGCCACCTGCCTGACCTCATGGTTCCCGATCACCGCGCCGGTGCCGAATCCCAATAACATCCCCGACCTGACCACCGGCATACCGATCACCTCGGTGACCCTGGGTACGACATCAGGTCCACCGGGAACCATCCTCATCACCAATGACATGATCCAGTATTTCCACGAGCGCAGCCTCAAGCTGATCATGGAGTTCGCTTCCTGCTTCCCCTACGATTGGGCGGTACCGCGTCCCATCGAGCGCACGCTGATGGTCGATTTCCCCCTGCTGCAGTACGATCTGTGGTCGACGCCGAGGTCGGGAACCATCTTTGGGACTCCCAATATGCTGGGCGGCTCGCTGCCTGCAGAGACCGCCATGCAGTGGGCTCCGCTCTCGCCTCGCCCGATCCACAACATCGGCCTCGGCCAGACCTATCCGCTCAACCAGAACGGCGGCCAGAACAAGCTCGATGGCACCATCGTCCCGGGGGGCGTCAGCAACCTGATGGGCAATCTCGACCACTATACCCTGGGGATGCCATTCGACGCGTCCCAGCGCTGCCGTGAGATCGTCTTCTGGACGGTCGACTGGCAATCCTATGAGGATTTCGAGACCCTGCCCAGCGCACCGCTCGATGCCAGCAGGTACCCCATATCCGGTCCGCGGATGGTGGGCGGGTCGGCGAACCCGGGGACCCAGTACCGCGATTTCGGCGGGCGCATGCAGGACGTCGTGTTCGTCGATCCGCACCTCTATGCCTTCCGCAACCCGGAGAAGACCGAACTGTTCATCAATGGCACTCCGATGGGCCAGCCGAGCGGGACGTCCACTTCGTCCAATGAGATGCTCAATGGCTGGACCAATGGCGGCGCTCCCGACGATGGCCCCTACCTGGGCAACCGCCAGGTCTTCTCGGGCATCTTCGGCGCCGATCGCAATTTCAATCAGAAGATCGACCGCGGACCCATACCGCGATCGGTCCGTCTGCGTGCCGTCCAGGTCGCTCGCTTCAATTACTATGACCCGCGCATCCCCTGTCTCCTCCGCTGACGTCCGCAGGTAGGAAGCCATGCCATACCCACGCTCTGATCGCGGATTCACGCTCATCGAGCTCATGCTGGCGATCGGGCTCGGCTCGCTGGTGATCTACACCGCCTATGCCGGATTCCGCATGGCCAGCCAGGCGATCACCGTCTCCAATCGCCTGTCGCTGGAGAATTCCCTGATGCGCGCCGGTTTCCAGATGGCGCACGAGCAACTGGACTTCTGGACCAATCTCGACGATCCCAACGATGCCACCCACGAGCAGCTCCGCCTGAACGGCTATAATGTCAGTGGGCTGCCATGGGCGAGCGAATACGCCGTTCAGCCCTATCCCACCACGGTCGGACTGCCCTTCGCTCCGCTCCAGGGGAGCGGCACGGGATCGAGTGGCGCCTTCCCGGCCAACATCGACCCCACCACCGGCGGCAGCGCCAGCGGTTCGGCGGTGCCCCGCTCCAGCGCCTCGCCCGCCTCGACATGCCTGCCCTATCCGGCTGGCGGGCCGATGATCATCCAGCCGCCATCATTGCCATTGCCGTCCCCGTCCTCGTCGACACCGACCCAGGCCTCCCTGCTGCCTGCCGGCTGGGAGAATGACGCCGGCTTCGACTGCACCGTGGCCTGGGCGCCGCACGATCCACGCACCTGGTTCCGGGGCAATGCCATGGAGTGGTGGAGCTCCGGCACACCGCTCTACTTTTCACCATGGAACATCCTCCTGTACCAACCCCCGGTGATCTTCGGCCGCTATGGCGCCTTCACCAATGTCACCTCCTCCCCTACCTTCCAGAGCTTCACCGTCTCCCCGACTCCAGCCGCAGGCAATCTGGCACCAAGCTCGTATCTGGTCCCCTATACCGCCTCGACCAACTACCCCCCCCATCTGTGGTATGGGCGGCAGATGCTCGGGCTGACCCGGGCGATCGGGTACTATGGTCTCTGCGATTACCTGCCGGCCAATGCCCTGTACGGCTATTATACGTCGTTCTCCCAGAATGGCTCGAACATATGGGGCAATTACTCCAGCGCCGGCGGGCTGAGCACCTTCTTCACCTTCCCTGGCTGGGAAGGCCAGCAGAACACGCCGTACCCCTTCTGCGACAACTTCGTCAAGACGCAGCTCAGCAATTGGGCCTGGAATCCGACCACATCCGGCGGGCAGAATTACTGGAATTTCGTCGGCTCGGGGATGGGGCCGACGACCATCGGCATCTACGCCCTGACCACCACCAGCAGCTATTCGATCGTCAATCCGAATGGCAACAGCGTCGATAAGGGCCTGGTGGACACGCCGACCCTGGTTTGGCGGCATTACAGCTACTCCGATACGGACTATTCGGCGGGATCATCGCCTTCCGCAATGCAGGATTTCGTCGGCATCACCCTACCGTACACTGGGATCATGGCGGCGCAGCCAGGCACGTGGCCATCCGTTTCGGTGGCCGTCGGACACTACGTCAAGAGCGCCCACTACGTCCATCTGGCCAAGATCCGCTGGACGAGCCCGCTCACCGGTCAGATGGCCGAGTTCTCCTTCGATGGCATCGGCTCGACGCTGCGCGGGGCACGCATGCAGCGGCAGCCTGGCACTGCTGCGGGCTGGGCATCATGGGACAATGCGCCTTCTGCCGTCAATCAGGCCAACCTGGATGGACCACAATGACGCGCGCGATGCACACCGGCATGAACCGCCGCGGTACCATCCTGATCATCATAGCCGGCATCTCGGCGTTGCTCGCCACGATGGCGCTCGCCTTCGTCGCCCGCGTCCGCAGCGATGCCGAGGAGACGACGCTGGTGCTCCAGGAGTCCCAGGCCCACATCATGCTCGCAGCGGCCTGCAATTACATCCAGGAATGCTCGCGCATCGGCTGGGACCGCTATCCCAATACCACCGCCGGCACGAATCCCGGCTCCCCCACGCAGTACAACAACCGCCCGGGCTCCTCGTATCCGGCTGCTACCGACTCCGACGACCCCTTCCCGGGCGATAGCCCGGCGGTCAGCAATTTCCCGGTGCACGAGGAGACCTTCGGCTGGGTCGATGTGCGCGATGGTACGCCCGGTCCGACGACCCAGGAGGGCCGGATCTGCTATGACCCGACCTTGACCGGCGTGATGTGGTGGCAGTCCACGCCCAATAACCTCCTCCCTGCCTGGCCGGCCCCCACCAGCATCGTGCGCTGTCCGATGTATGTCTGGCAGCGGCCGCCATACGCCACCCAGCTGACCGCCAGCTACAACCCGATCGATCAGAATTCGGCGGATGCCGAATATCTCTGGCCACTGCTGCGCTATCCCGATCCCCAACCGCAGGTCTCCAACGGCTGGACGCCCGGTTCGACCTCCATCAGCACCACCCTGTACGACGACGGGCAGAACGGCGCGACACAGAGCGACTTCATCCATGGCGACCCCACGCCGCGGGTGCAGAGCCAGAACAAGTCATGGTTCCGCATCCTGCGCGACGGACCGGCGACCTTCCTCATCACCGCCGGAGCAGGCGGGACCATGGGCTTCCGCAGCTACAATGAGGCGTTGAACCAGGGATATGCCCAGCTCTTCAACTATGACTCCACCTACTTCCAGAATCTCTCCAGCAGCGAGTTCCGCATCTTCTACCGCGTGGAATGGACAGCTGCGGTGACCGAGGTGACGTATCATTGGATTCTGCACGCGTCCAGCAACAACGGCGCCGATTTCTACACCCAATGGCCGATGAATGCCAGCCACTCCTGGTCCTACGGCTGCCGCAGTCCCGGTTTCGACCGCAATATGGGCGGAACGTTCCGCTGGATCCAGCGCCTTCGCGCGGAGCCGACGAACTGGTAGCATCCATTTCCGATCCTGATCGTCTCAACATTCAGGAATGGTTGGCCATCCCGACGCCAACCTGCCCATTTATAGCAGTGGATGCCATCCTGGATCACGACTATCGTGCGGGACTGGCCTACGGCGAGAGGAGGGACAGTACCCATTGCATGCCCCCATCTCGATTGCAATTCCATCTGGGGGTCACACTGTCGCACCACCGTGTGCGCCAGGACTGTCAGAGATTGCGCAAGGGACGGTCGGGGCAGGACATCGACATCGCATCCCCCCGATGCGCGAGAGGGTGATCACCGGGTGGTCAACGGCAGGCCGCCAGCAGGAGTACAATGCTATTATAGCACCACATGGGGCGTCTGCCCATGGCCCCGGATAATCGAAAGTGGACGTCGCATGCATTCACCATGGAGTTTCCTAAGAGGCCGCATCGCGGCGAGAGCCGCCATCGGCCTCGGGTTCCTGGCTGCGACGTCACTGCCCACGCATGCGCTCGAGGTGACCCCCGACCCAGCCTTCTCGGTGCCGCCAGGTTATACCCTCGCCTGGAGCGACGAGTTCGCGGACTCGGCGCTTGACCTCTCCAAATGGGCGTACCGCACCGATTCCAAGGCCTGGAGCACCCAGAAGCCGGAGAACGTTTCGCTGTCCGGCGGATTCCTCCACTTGTCCCTGAAAAAGGAGCCTGCCGAGGGGAAGAACTACACTGGGGCGGGAATCATCAGCAAGCAATCCTTCCGCTTCGGCTTCTATCAGGCGCGCTGCAGGATACCGGCCGGGGCTGGCTGGCACAATTCATTCTGGATGATGGATTACGATCCTGCGGTCGGAGCCAATCCCGACCATATCGGGAGCCGTGCCAGCAGCATCACCCAGGAACTTGATGCCCTGGAGAACGACTCCAGCCATCTCAACGATTACGAGGTCAATTACCATAAATGGATATCGCCGCATAGGGAGATCGGCCATAAGGTCGTGCAGACGCCGGATCTGTCGGCAGATTTCCATGTCTGGGGTTGTGAATTCACGCCAGAGACGGTCAGGTACTACTTTGATGGCCAGATCGTTCAGTCCGTCGATGTGAGCGGACTCCCCCAAGGGGATCAGCGCATCTGGCTGACCTCGATCGCGCGGTCGCCGTTGGGTGGTGCCACACCGGTGGATGACTCGAAGCTTCCAGGTGAATTCGTAGTCGATTGGGTGCGCTACTATCGCCATGAATGAGGGCATGATCGACCCATCCCACCTGTTCCGGTCGGTGATCTGGGAAAAGCGCTGGAGGTGACGTCGAGATAGGACCGGCGAGTCCATCCGCTGGCCCCCTCGAGGAACCGGACGTGCAGGCTTCCCGCATGCGGTACGCCCGACAGATCCAAGCACGAGCTTTCGCCAGTACAGCCAGGAGTGGCGCAGAACCTGGGTCACCGACCAGGGGCTGTCACCATGTCTTCCTCTCCGGTGACTGGCAGGGTCGATCGCTGCGCTGTTGCCGGTGCGCGAATTATTGTTGTCACCTTGTGCCGATGGCTCTTTGCCTGGTGCGATCACAGGGTGGGGCCGACTCCTGCGGCCGTGCAGCGACGTCCACCAGCGGGAAGGCAGATGGATGAAGATCGAGACCGGAGGCAGAGGCGGATCGCGTGGACTCCCCGTACTCCCGGCGGACTCGCGATCTCCGCAGGACTGCCATCATCACCATAATCCCAGGCCATCACCGGTCCCTCTCATCGCCGCTGGGCCGGGTGCCGACCGCGAGCACCGCGGGCATCGGCAGGAGCAGACCCAGGGGGCTGGAATAGGCCGCACATGAGCGAGCGACTTCCGCCTGGATGGCCGCCAAGTGCGCCGGCTGCTGTGCCGCCAGCAGCGCTCCGGTACGCACGGAGCCGAATCTCATGGTGGCGAAGAATTCGTCCGCATCACGCAGGTGCCAGACCTGGCCGATCTCATGCACCTGCACCTGGCGAAGTCCCACGGCCTCGAGGCTGCGACGGAATTCCGCATGGTCGCTGAAGCGGAAGAACGGCGGACCGGAGGGCAGCACCACGTCCAGCCGGCCATGGGCACGTACCGCATCGAGGATGATGCGGAATCCCACTGCCCGATCCGCAGATGCCCAGACGGTTGCGCCTACGCATCCACCGGGGCGCAAGATGCGGTAGGCTTCTGCCAATGCCTGGTCTGGACGCGCCAGATGGAGCAATCCGTAGGCCATCACCGCCGCATCGACAGACCCGTCCTGGAGCGTCAGTTCCTCGACGTCGCCGACCCGCAGCTCGATCTGGGGATAGCGGGTGCGGCCGATTTCGACCATGGAGGCTGCGAAATCGATGGCCACCGCCCGCGCGCCACGCTGCGCTGCGGCCGCAGCCACATAGCCGGGTCCGCTCGCGAGGTCGACCAGGTGCGTGCCCGCATGGCAGCGTACGGCATCGAGCAGGGGAGCGATCGATTGGGCGGTGAGACTCCGGAACGCAGCATCGTACTGCTCAGCTGCGTTCTGCCAGCCACGCTGCTCGAAGGCGCGGAAGAGCATGGCTGGATCGGACATGGCATCTCGACCTCTGGTCACCTGATGGATGGGATCCGAGGAGGGATATCTTCGACAGGTGCACTGCCTGGATGAACTGGCCGGCAACTGTGCGGGGTCATATGCCGAGGGCAATGCAGCGGCGCCATGTCACTGCACCGGGTTCACCGCTGGACCATGCTTGGCATGGCATCCGTCTTGGCTCGGTTGATCGGCATGGGATGGCGCCCAGTGTGCGGCGGTGCGGCGGTTTCTCGTTCTCCTGCCGCATCATGCAGGCCCACTCTCAGCGCAGGCCCGTCCGCCGCATGCGGCTGGGGATGTCCAGCCGCCACCTGCCAGAGGCACCTGCGAGTTCGCCAAGCGGCCCGCCACTGGCGGTCCTGGCCAGCGCCGGTCGCGCGATCGGCAGGTCGAGCTCCTCGCCCGCCCACAGGCGGATGGCGTCGGCATGGCTGACCACGACCGCGGCCGCGCCACGCTCGATGAGCGCCTGCGCCGACCAGGGCTCGAGGCGGAAGCGCTCGCCCTCGCCATGCCCCAGCAGCAGCCCGCGCGCCTCGCTCGGGAGGGCGCAGGAGGCGGCCTGCGCCGTGCCAGCGAAGACCGCATTGCCGCGCCGCCAGCACATTAGCCCGGTGTGCGGCAGCCACGCTGACAGCTCCACGCCGGCCGGAGGCACGATCCCGTTCAGGGAAACGCATTGCACGGCATCGCCGTCGAGGGCGCGCAGCCGGGCTGCGAAGAAGGCTTCGCTCCCCTGCCGCTGCGGCCACAACCTGATCCCCCCTGCCCCGCGCAGGTCGCCATCGCATCCGGGAGCGACGCACGCCTCGGCCGCCCATCCCGGATGGCTGGCGAGGAATGCTGCGACCACCTGCTCGTCCTCCTCGACATAGGGCGTGCAGGTGCTGTAGACCAGGCGTCCGCATGGCCGGACCAGGCGGCTGGCCTGCTCCAGTAGCTCGAGCTGGCGCTGGGCCATGCGCTCGACCTGCTTGCTGGAGCGCTGCTCATGGCCGCTGCAGGGCGCATCGACCAGCACGGCATCGGCGCAGCCCGGATGGCGCTGGGCCAGGATGTGGACCGGCATGGGCGTGACCACCGCCGAGGCCACGCCCTGGCGGGCCAGGTTCTCCGACAGCACGCGCCGGCGCGGAGGCGAGGCGTCGCAGCACACCAGGAGCCCCTCATCTCCGAGGGCCAGGCCGATCTGCGTCGACTTGGAACCGGGTGCGGCGCAGACATCGATCACCGTCTCGCCCGGCTGCGGATCGAGCAGCACCACCGGCAGCTGGCTCGCCGCGTCCTGGGCATAGATGGTGCCCAGGTGATGGTCGAGGAAGTCGCCGGGATCGGCATCATCGCTGGTGAAGAGGCCGCTGGGACTCCAAGGAACCTGCACCATCGTCCCCCACCCGCTCGGCGTGCCTCGCCGAGGATGCACGCGGATGGCGCGACGGAATGGCCCGGCGACGGCGGCGAGGAAGCTCTCGCCATCGCTCAGCGAGCTGGCGAGCGCCGCGAGCGGCGGCGGTCGATCGCGACTCATCATCGGCTACGGTCCGGCCGCCTACAGCAGGTCATGCAGCGCCCGGGCGAGGCGGGGCAGCTCGGGATCACGGGCACCCATCAGGAGCACCGTATCGCCGGGCATGGCCGCATCGGCCACCCAAGCCAGGAGCTCCTGGTGGTTGGCTGCATAGCCGCAGCCGAGGGAGGCCGGGAGGTCCTGTGCCAGATCAGCGCTGCTGATGTCCTTGGCCACCGTGCCGCCGCTGTAATAGATCTCATGGTAGCAGAAGCGGTCGCCGGGCCGAAGTATTGCCGGCAGCAGCTCGCAGAGCTCGGAGCGCAGGAAGCGTGCCGGGCCATAGCCATGCGGCTGGAAGATGGCGATTAGGCGCTCGCAGCCGGCCTGCGCAGCGCTGATCGCGGCACGGATCTTCTCACCGTTGTGGGCGTAATCATCGACCACGCGGATGCCTGACTCGGTGGTGCCCACGACCTCGAAACGGCGGGCCACACCTGGAAATGAACGCAGCGCAGCGCCCATCGCCTCGGCGGTGATGCCCAGCGCCCGGCCGCACGCAACCGCCGCCGCGGCATTCTCAAGGTTGTGCGCTCCCGGTTGGGGCAGATCGATGGTCAGCTCGCCTTCGGGCAGGCTCATCACCCCACGGGCGCGGTGCGGACCGACGCTGACCACCTCCAGAGGCAGCTCCGCCGCCCCCCCCATCCCATAGCGGATGGCATGCGGATGGCCCGCGCAGGCCGAGAGCGCCTCCGGACAGCCGGCGTTGACCAGGACCGTCCGGCTCTGGTGGGCGAACCGGTCGAACTGGCGATGCAGGTCCCCGACCTCGGCATGGTCGCGGCTGATGTTGTGGATGACGCCGATGGAGGGATGATAGCCGACCAGCGTGCCATCGGACTCGCAGGCCTCGGCCACCACCGCCGCTCCGGCAGCTGCGGCGGTGAAGCCCCCGGCCCCGCCCTCGCCAGACAGCGACGCGCCGCCGAGGATGGTCGCCTGCACCCCGGCCTGGCGCAGCATCCAGGCGATCATCCCGGTGACCGTGCTCTTGCCCGAGGTGCCCGCGACCGCCACCCCTGGCACGGCCCGATCCACCACCTCGGCGAGCAGGGCCGGCCGGGGCAAGATCTCGAGCTTGAGCGCGCGCGCAGCACGCATCTCCGGAGTATCCTGCTCGACCGCTGCGGAATAGACGAAGCGGGTGATGCCCGGCACAACCGCCGCGCCATCCTGGGGCAGCAGGGTGATGCCCTGGGCGCGCAGGCGCCCGGCGAGCTCGGGGTTCTTGCCCTGGTCGATCGAGCGGTCGCTGCCCTGGACCTCATGCCCCCAGGCGCGCATCAGCTGCGCCAGCGGATTCATGCCTGCGCCGGCGATGCCGGAGAAATGGTAGCGTTGCGGCATGGTCGAGATGTACCGGCGACCCGCCGCCAAGGCCAGCGGCAAGCTGGCGGGCGAGAACCCCGTTCAGCGCTCGCTGGCCGTGCTCCCGGCCGGCCGGGAACTGCGCAGACGGCGCAGCTGGAACAGCCGCAGGGCCGTCAAGGGCAGCATCAGGAGGGTGAAGATCCCATGACCGTGGCCGCAGCGGGGGTCATAGTTCTCGCCGACCGGCTTGACCCAGAAGCCATCGACGGCAATGGCGCTCAGGGAATCGCTGTTGACCACCGATACGGTCTCGGTTCCGCTCGCCGCGGGCGGGACGACGCAGGTGATCAGCGTGGAGCTGACAAACACCACATCGCTCGCCGGCAGGGTGCCGAAGAAGACCTGGGAGGCAGGCTGGAAATTGGTGCCGACGATCTCCACCGGCGTCCCCACCAGACCGAAGTTTGGCAGCAGGGCGGTGATGGTGGGTTGGGCTCCGGTGTTCTGGTAGGTGAAGGCGCCGGCGGTGGAGGAGGCCGTGGTCCCATCGCCATTGGTCACCGTCACGGTCGCCGGGCCGGGGGTGCCCGCCGGGGTGAGGCAGACGATCTCGCTGGACGAGACCAGGGTGACTGCGGTCGCCGCAGCGCCGCCGACGGTGACCGTCGAACCGATGAAGTTGCTGCCGGTGATGGTCATCTCCGTGCCACCGCTCGCCGGGGCGTATGCCGGGGTGATCGAGGAGATGGCCGGGGGCGTGCCCTGATAGGAGAAGGAGGCCAGGGCGATCTGGCCATCCTGGGCGGTGAGCTGGACGGTGACCGTGCCTGGCACCATGACCGCGCCGGAGGAGCTGGTGGTGATCTGCGTCGACAAGACCAGCGTCGAGCTGGCCGGGCTTCCGCCGATTGAAACCGTGGTGTTCGCATCGAAGCCGGTGCCGGCGATGGTGATGGGCGTGGCCACGCCGAGCGGTCCCACGGACGGGCTCAGCGAGGTGATGGTCAGGAACGGATCGCTGGTATAGACGAAGCCCAGGGTCGCGGTCTGGCCGTCGGGGTTGGTGACCAGGAGCGAGACCGACTGCGTGGCCACCGGCGTGGTGAGGAGCTGGGGCGCGGTGCAGCTGATGGTGCCCGGGGAGACCGCCAACGCCGTCACCGCGAGGCCATTGATCTGCACCGTGGTTCCGCCAGCGCCGGGGACGAAGTTGGCGCCGGTGATGACGACGGGGGTGAGGCCCGCCAGTACCGATGCGTCCGGAGTCACGCCGCTGATCAGCGGGCCGGGCTGATAGACATAGCTGCCCGCAGCGCATTGGCCGTCATTGTTGATGACCACCACCGGCACCGTCTGGGCGCTGGCATAGCCGGCCAGGGCCGGTGTGGAGCAGGCGATCGACAGGGTGCTGACGGGGGCGCCCGAGAGGGCCTGCTGCCCGGCGACCATCACCGTGACCTGGGCGATGCTGAAGCCGGTCCCGCTGATGGTGATCGCCTGCCCGCCGGCGAAGCCTCCCGCGTCCGGGGCGATGCCGCCGGTGGTGGCAATGGTGGGCGCCGGATTGACGAAGGCGGGATTGGGGGTGACCCCGGTGATGGCGATGATGGCGGAGCTGCCATCCGGGTTGACCACCTGCAACCCGACCTGGCCGGCAGCGGTCAGCGATGCCGGGGTGACGCAGCTGAGGCTGGTCGAGGACGACACCCAGACCGCATCCGCCACCACATTGCCGGAATTGCTGACGATCAGCACCGTGGCTCCGGCCTCGAAGCCGGTCCCGGTCACGGTGACATAGGCGTTGCCGCACAGCGGGTAGGACGGCTGGAGGGGGGAGACCGTGCTGATGGAGACGGCGGCCGACAGCGCGGGAGCGCACGCGGCGACCACCAAGCAGACGATCATGATCAGCCGTCTGACTACTTCGCTCATGTCGACCTCCGCGCACCAGGACCAGGAATCTTCGCGTCCTTCATGTGCGCCGCGACGATGATCGACATCCCCCAGGGCAGTCAATTCGCATCACCGCACGCCGCACCGCCTCGCCGCGCACGCCTGCCGGCCGCCGGACGACCGGCCCAGGCTGGAAATGCGCAGGGGATCGCGGAGCGATCCCCTGGCAGTACGCGCAATGCGATGATCACGGACTCAGGCGAAGTGCGAGAAGGCCTTGTTGGCTTCGGCCATGCGATGCGTGTTCTCGCGCTTCTGGATGGTGGTGCCGGTCTTGTTGTAGCAGTCGATGAGCTCCTGTGCGAGCTTCTCGGCGATCGGCCTGCCCTTGCGCCCACGCACCGCCTCGAGGATCCAGCGCACCGCCAGGGTCTGCTGGCGCTTGCGGTTGACCTCGACCGGCACCTGGTAGTTGGCGCCGCCGATACGCTTGGAGCGCACCTCGACCATCGGCTTGGCATTCTCGATGCCCTGCTCGAAGACCGGGAGCGGATCGACCTTGAGCTTGTCGGCGATCTGCTTCATCGCGCCGTAGAAGATGCCCTCGGCCACGCTCTTCTTGCCGTCGTACATCAGGCAATTGATGAATTTCGAGACCAGCAGGCTGCCATAGCGGCCGTCGGGCTTGACCCCGATGCCGGTCCAGCGCTGGGGCGCGGGGCCCTTGGGCACGCCGCTCTCTGCCAGGGTGATCGAGCCATCCTCGTTGACCTGGACCTCGGCAGCTGGTGCTGCGAGATCGGCCGGGATCTCCTCATGCTCGATGACGGCTTCTTCGCGAGGTTTCTTGGGGGGTGGAAATGCCATGGTATGTTTCCCTGTGACCCGGGGACATGCCCCGGAGGTACTGCGGATGACTCCGCTGATGGATGACGAGCTTACTTCTTCTTGGGCCGCTTGGCGCCGTACTGCGAGCGCGCCTGCATGCGTCCCTGGACGCCCTGGCAGTCGAGCTTGCCGCGGATGATGTGGTAGCGCACGCCGGGCAGGTCGTGGACGCGTCCTCCACGCACCAGCACCAGGGAGTGCTCCTGGAGATTGTGCTTCTCACCCCCGATGTAGGCGGTGATCTCCTTGCCATTCGAGAGCCGCACGCGTGCGATCTTGCGCAGCGCCGAGTTCGGCTTCTTCGGGGTCATGGTCTTGACCTGCAGGCAGACGCCGCGCTTGAACGGATTCGACTCGAGCTGCGGGCTCTTGCTCTTGCTGCGCTTCTGCTCGCGCCCCTTGCGGATGAGCTGATTAATCGTGGGCACTGACGGACTCCTGAATGGGGGTGCGGACGATAGCCGGGATCTCGGGGATTACAACCGGGGGGCCCAACTTGTCGATCTTGATGAGCTTGTAGACCGCGAAGCCGGTGCCGCAGGGGATCAGATGGCCCAGGATGACGTTCTCCTTGAGGCCGGTGAGCGGATCCCTGCGCCCGGCGAGGGCGGCATCGGCCAGCACCTTGGTGGTCTCCTGGAAGGATGCCGCCGAGATGAAGGATTCCGACTGCAGCGCAGCCCGGGTGATGCCCATCAGCTTGGGCTCGAAGGTGGCGGGACGCTTGCCTTCTGCGAGCGCGCGCTGGTTCTCCTCGCGCACGCGGATCTTGTCCACCAGCTGGCCCTGGAGGTAGGGCAGATCGCCCGGATCCATGACCTCGACCTTGCGCAGCATCTGACGGATGATGGTCTCGATGTGCTTGTCGTCGATTTTCACGTTCTGGGCACGGTAGACGGCCTGGATCTCGGCGAGCAGGTAGTCCTGCAGCGCCTCCTCGCCGCATACCCGCAGCAGGTCCTTGGGCACCAGCACGCCGTCGACCAGCGCATCGCCGGCCTTCACCCGATCGCCCTTGTGGACGCGGTAGTGCTTGCCCTGGGGGATGGAATGCTCGACCTCGGTGCCAGAATCGCCATGCACCACGATGGTGCGCTTGCCGCGCTTGCGCTCGCCGAAGTCGACCATGCCGTCGATCTCGGCCATCACCGCCGGCTCCTTGGGCGGACGCGCCTCGAAGAGCTCGGTGACGCGCGGCAGACCGCCGGTGATGTCATGCGTGCCGGCGATCTCGCGCGGCGTCGACGCCAGCAGCGTACCACCCGAGATCTTCACGCCCTCGGCGACGCGCAGCGTCGCCTTCTCGGGGATCGGATAGTGGGCGATCGGCTTGCCCGAGGCGTCCTCGAGCACGACCTGGGGATGGAGGTCGCCTTTGCCCTCGAGGATGATGCGGTTGATGATGCCGGTGGCCGGATCGCGCTCCTCGCGCATCGTCACTTCGGGGATGATGTGCTCGAAGCGCACCGTACCGCCGACTTCGGAGAGGATCGGGATGTTGGCCGCCTCCCATTCCGTCAGCATGTTGCCCTTGTCGACCTGCTTGCCGTCGGTGTAGAACAGCACCGAGCCCACCGGCACCTTGAAGCGCTCGATGGTGCGGCCGTTCTTGTCCTGGATGGCGAGCTCGCCGTTGCGGTTGAGCACCACCACCTTGTTCTCGCCATTGACGACCGTGCGCAGGTTCTCATACACCAGCTTGCCGGACTTGCGCGCCTTGTAGTTGGTATCCTCGGTCTTGACGCCTGCGACACCGCCGATGTGGAAGGTGCGCATCGTCAGCTGGGTGCCCGGCTCGCCGATCGACTGGGCGGCGATGATGCCTGCCGCCACGCCGAGTTCGACGCAAAGCCCGCGGCTGAGGTCCATGCCGTAGCATTTCTGGCAGATGCCGCTCTTCGATTCGCAGGTCAGCGGGCTGCGCACGCGGATCTTCTCGAAGCCCAGGGCCTCGATGGCCTTGGCCTTGTCGCGGCTGATGATGTCGTTCTCGCGCACGATCACCTCGTCGGTGATGATGTCGACGATGGTGTCGCGGGCCGTACGGCCGGTGATCGCATCGGCGAGCGAGACCTTGATGATGTCGCCTTCGTACACCACCGCCTTGGTGATGCCGCCGACCGTGCCGCAATCATGCTCGCTGACGATCACGTCCTGCGAGACGTCGACGAGCTTGCGCGTCAGGTAGCCCGAGTCGGCGGTCTTGAGCGCCGTGTCGGCCAGGCCCTTGCGTGCACCGTGCGTCGAGGTGAAGTACTCGAGCACCTTCAGGCCTTCGCGGAAGTTGGCACGGATCGGGGTCTCGATGATCTCGCCGTTGGGCTTGGCCATCAGACCGCGGAGGCCGGCCAGCTGGCGCACCTGGGCCACCGATCCGCGCGCGCCGGAGGTCGCCATGACGTACACCGGATTGATGTAGTCGGCGCCATAGCGCTCGTCGTTCTTCAGGCGATCCATCAGGGCCTTGGAGAGCTCCTCGGTGGCGTGCGTCCAGGTCTCGACCACGTTGCGGTGCTTCTCGGACGCGGTGATGAGACCGCGCTGATAGGCCTTCTGGTACTTCTGCGACTTCTTGTCCGCCTCGGCTATGATCGCGCCCTTCTCCTCGGGGACGTAGAGGTCGCTGGCGCCGAAGCTCATGCCCGACAGGGTCGAGTACTTGAAGCCGAGCTCCTTGATCGAATCGAGCACGTCGATGGTGGAGCGGCGGTCGAGGTATTCGAAGCAGTCGGCGATGACGCGGCGCAGGCCCTGCTTGTCCTGGACCTTGTTGTAGAACGGCATGCCCTTGGGCAGCGCCTCATTGAACACCATGCGCCCGGCGGTGGTCTCGATGAGCACGGTCTCGGGCAGGGTCTTCTTGACCGGGCCGCCCTCGTCGATGCGCATGCCCTTGGGCAGCTGGATCTTGATCAGCGAGTGCAGGCTGATGACCTTGCAGTCGAGGGCCATCAGCACTTCGTTGAAGCCGCTGAAGACCTTGCCTTCGCCGATCTGGCCTTCCTTGGCCAGGGTCAGGAAATAGCAGCCCAGGACGATGTCCTGGTCGGCAGAGATGATGGGATTGCCGTTGGAGGGCGAGAAGATGTTGTTGGTCGACAGCATCAGCACACGCGCCTCGGTCTGCGCCTCGATCGAGAGAGGCAGATGGACGGCCATCTGGTCACCATCGAAGTCGGCGTTGAAGCCCTGGCACACCAGCGGGTGGAGCTGGATGGCGCTGCCATCGATCATCACCGGTTCGAACGCCTGGATGCCCATGCGGTGCAGGGTCGGTGCGCGGTTGAGCATCACCACCCGGCCCTTGATCACGTCGTCCAGGACTTCCCAGACCTCCTCGTCGCGACGCTCGAGCTTGCGCTTGGCCGCCTTGACGGTCTCGGCGTAGCCGCGCTCCTTGAGCGCACGGATGATGAACGGCTGGAAGAGCTCCAGGATGATCGACTTGGGCAGGCCGCACTGGTGCAGCTTGAGCCGGGGTCCGACCACGATCACCGAACGGGCCGAGTAGTCGACGCGCTTGCCCAGCAGGTTCTCGCGGAAGCGCCCCTGCTTGCCCTTGATCATGTCGGTCAGCGACTTCAGCGGGCGGTTGCCCGAGCCGAAGACGGCGCGCTGGCAGCGGCCGTTGTCGAACAACGCATCGACCGCCTGCTGAAGCATGCGCTTCTCATTGCGGATGATGATGCTCGGGGCATTGAGCTCGACGAGCTTCTTGAGGCGATTGTTGCGGTAGATCACCCGACGGTAGAGGTCGTTGAGATCGGAGGTCGCGAAGTTGCCGTTCTCCAAGGGCACCAGCGGACGCAGATCGGGCGGGATCACCGGGATGACGGTCATCACCATCCACTGCGGATCGTTGCCGGAGGACTTGAGCTCCTCGGCGAGCTTGAGCCGCTTGATGATCTTCTCGATCTTCTGCTTGGCCTTGGTCGACGCGAGCTCCTCGCGCAATTCGCTGATCAGCCGCTCGATGTCGAGATGGCGGATGAGCTCCTGGGCGGCTTCCGCGCCCATCATCGCCTTGAAGTCGTCGCCGTACTTCTCCTGCGCCTTGCGGTACTGCTCCTCGGTGAGCACTTCCATGTACTCGAGCGGGGTGGTGCCGGGGTCGGTGACGATGTACTTCTGGAAGTAGACCACCTGCTGCAGGTTGGACGACTTCATGCCCAGCAGGATGCCCAGGCGGGAGGGCATGGTCTTGAAGAACCAGATGTGGGCGACCGGGCTGACCAGGTTGATGTGCCCCATGCGCTCGCGGCGCACCCGCGAGTGGGTGACCAGCACGCCGCACTTCTCGCACACGATGCCCTTGTACTTGACGCCCGAGTACTTGCCGCAGAAGCATTCCCAGTCCTTGGTCGGTCCGAAGATCTTCTCGCAGAACAGGCCGTCGCGCTCCGCCTTGTAGTTGCGGTAGTTGATCGTTTCGGGCCGTTTCACCTCGCCCTGGCTCCACGAGCGGATGACCTCCGGGGAGGCCAGGCGGATGGAGACCGCATTGTAATCTGGGCTCTGGAGGCTGGTCGGGTCGAGCATGTCGATCATGGGCTGGGCTTCCCGGTGAGAGTCGTTAAGAGGTTCGCTTGCTGCGCGCTACGGCGGCGGGCCGGACCGGCCCGCCCTGGTATCACTCGTCGTCCTTGGCGCCCTTGTCCGCGGGTGCGGGCTCGGCCACGAATTCGATATCCGGCGCGACGCTCTCGGTCTTGGCTGGGGCGCCGAAATCGAGGGTCGAAGGCGCCGCGTCGAAGGACATGTCCTCCGGGCGGTGCAGCCGGATGTCGAGACCAAGGCCGCGGATCTCGTTCATCAGCACCTCGAAGGCCATCGGAGTGCCATAGGTCAGCGATCCGTCGCCCTTCACCATCGATTCATAGATGCGCGTACGGCCGTCGACATCGTCCGACTTGACCGTCAGGATCTCCTGCAGCACGTGCGCCGCACCGTAGGCCTCGAGGGCCCAGACCTCCATTTCGCCGAAGCGCTGGCCGCCGAAGCGCGCCTTGCCTCCCAGCGGCTGCTGGGTGATCAGCGAGTAGGAGCCGGTCGCGCGCGCATGCAGCTTGTCCTCCACCAAGTGGTGGAGCTTGAGCATGTAGAGCACGCCGACGGTGGTCTTCTGATGCATGCGCTCGCCGGTTCGCCCGTCGAACAGGTGGATCTTGCCTTCGATCGGCAGGCCCGCCTCGATCAGCATGTCGCGGATCTGCTGCTCGCTGGCGCCGTCGAACACCGGGGTGACGCACTGCACGCCCAGGGCCTTGGCTGCCCAGCCGAGATGGGTCTCGAGCACCTGGCCGACGTTCATGCGCGAAGGCACGCCGAGCGGGTTGAGCACGATGTCGATGGTGCGGCCATCGGAGAGGAACGGCATGTTCTCCTCCGGCACGATGGTCGAGATGACGCCCTTGTTGCCATGGCGTCCGGCCATCTTGTCGCCGACCTTGAGGGTCAGCTTGCGCGCCACGAACACCTTGACCATCTCGAGCACGCCGGTCGGCAGGTCGTCGCCGCGCTTGGCGTTGACGATCTCCTTCTCGCAGGCGTTCTTGATCTCGTCGATCTTGGGATCGAAGTCATCGTAGATCGAGCGCGCACGGCGGCGCTTCGAACCGACGAAGTTCAGCGCGGTGACGGGCAGCTCCTTGTTGAGCTTGAGCACCTCGTCATCGCTCAGCGCGGGCGAGTACTCGACCACTTCGCCGGTCTCGATGTTGACCACATTGGCGCCGGACACTTCCCAGATCTGGTTGAATTTCTCGCGTGCGAGGTCAGCCATGCCCTTCTTGAAGCGGTCCTCGATGATCTTGATGCGGGACGCCTCCTCCTTGCGGTCCTTCTCGGTCAGGGCCGCCCGGCGCTGGAAGCGCTTGACCGCCGTGACCACGCCCCGGATGCCGGGCTTCATCACCATGGAGTCGTCGCGCACGTCCTCGCCAGCGCGGCCGAAGATCGCGTGCAGCAGCTTCTCCTCGGGGGAGAGCTCGCTCTTGTTCTTCGGCGTCACCTTGCCGACCAGCACATCGCCGGGCTTGACCATGGTGCCGACGCGCACGAAGCCGCGCTCATCCAGGTTGCGCAGGGATTCCTCGCTGCGGCCGGGGATCTCGCGGGTGAACTCCTCCTTGCCGAGCTTGGTCTCGCGGATCTCGACCTTGAACTCCTCGATGTGGATCGAGGTGAAGCGGTCCTCCGCCAGCAGGCGCTCGTTGACGACGATGGCGTCCTCGAAGTTGTAGCCGTCGTAGGGCATGAACGCGACGAGGATGTTCTTCCCCAGCGCGAGCTGGCCATTGTCAGTGCCACCGCCATCGGCGATGATCTGACCCGCCTTGACCTTGTCCCCGAGCTTGACGATCGGCGTCTGGTTGAGGCAGGTGCGCTCGTTCAGGCCGTGGAACTTGCGCATATCATACTTGCGCCCGCCGACGGTGATGTGCTTGGCATCGACCGAGTTGACCGTGCCGTCCTCGCCAGCCATGACCACCATCGAGGAGGACTTGGGGATCTCGTACTCCATGCCGGTGGCGATGATGGGCGCCTCGTTGATCAAGAGCGGCACCGCCTGGCGCATCATGTTGGCGCCCATCAGGGCGCGGTTGGCGTCGTCGTGCTCGAGGAACGGGATGAGCGCGGCGGAGACGCCGATCATCTGCTTGGGCGAGACGTCGGCATAGGTCACCTCGTCGGTGGAGACCTCGGTGAACTGGCCGGCGTAGCGTACCTGGACGATCTCGGGGATGATCTTGCCGACCTTGTCGATCTCGACCGTGGCCTGGCAGATGCGCGCCTCGGCCTCCTCGTCGGCCATCAGGTGCACGATCTCGTCGGTGATCCTGCCCTTGGTGACCTTGCGGTAGGGCGTGACCAGGAAGCCGTACTCGTTGACTGCCGAGTAGATCGCCAGGGACACGATCAGGCCGATGTTGGCGCCTTCAGGCGTCTCGATCGGGCAGATGCGGCCGTAGTGCGAGGTATGCACGTCGCGCACCTCGAAGCCGGCGCGCTTGCGGTTGAGACCGCCAGGTCCAAGGGCCGAGAGGCGGCGCTCATGGGTCAGCTGCGAGAGCAGGTTGGACTGGTCGACCACCTGCGACAGCTCGCCGCGCTGGAAGAAGTTCTGCACCGCGCTGTCGACCGCCTGGTTGTTGAACAGGTTGCGTGGCGCCAGGGCCTGGGCGAGGTCCTCCGCCTGCAGATCGCGGCTGAGCTTCTCCTTAACCGCACGCCGCAGCTTGAGCATGGCGGCGCGCAGTTCATCGGAGAGCAGGTCGGCGATCGGGCGCACCCGGCGGTTGCCCAGGTGGTCGATGTCGTCGACTTCGCCGGCAGCGTTGTTGGAGCGGATCAGGGTGAGCAGGTACTCGATCGCCTTGAGGTAGTCATCGACGGTCAGGACGCGCGATTCGCCCTCGCCCTTGAGCTTGCGGTTGATGCGGAAGCGGCCGACCGCGCCGAGGTTGTAGCGCTGCTCGTTGAGGAAGCGGTCCTGGAAGAACTCGCGCACCTTCTGCTCGTCGGTGGGATTGCCCGGACGCAGGCGGCGATAGATGCGCAGCAGCGCCTCCTCGTGGCTCGACGCCTCGTCCTCACGCAGGGTGTTGAGCAGGATGTCGTCGGTCTTGGTCCCGGCGGCGATCAGCTCGACCGACTCGATGGCCAGGCCCTTGAGGTTCTCGAAGCTGTTCTCGCTGAGCACTTCGCAGGCCTTCGCCAGGGCTTCGCCGGACTCCTTGTCGAAGACATCGTTGGCGATGATGCGGCCGACCGCCTTCTCCTTGGCGCCCTTGGCGGCGAGCTGGACCACATCGGTCTTGAAGAAGTGGCGGATGATCGCCGCGGTGGTGCCGAAGTCCTTGTTGAGCGCACGCAGGAAGCAGGTGGCGACCACCTTGGCGCTCTTGTCGATCTTGATCTGCAGCACGTCCTTGGAGGTCTGCTCGACCTGGATCCAGGAACCGCGCTCGGGGATGATGCGGCAGCTGTAGGAGCGCCGGCCGGAAGCCCCGGTCTCGGAGGAGAAGTCGACACCCGGGGAACGCTGGATCTGGGTGACGATGGTGCGCTCGGCACCATTGATCACGAACTCGCCGCCGCCGATGCGGATCGGGAAGTAGCCGATGTGGACGTCCTCTTCGAGGATGTCCTTGAAGGTCGGATGGTTCTGCCCGCCGACGCGGATCTTGAGCTTGAGCCCGCGCTGGTAGGTCAGCCCGAGGTCCCGGCACTCATCGATGTTGTGCTGCGGCGGGGTGAACAGGTAGCCGTGGTAGCTGACCACGATCTGGTCGTCGTAGCCGGTGACCGGGAAGAACTCCTGGAAGATCGCCTCCAGACCCTTGGTCTTGATGCGGGCATCAGGCGCGGCTTCGGTTTCAAGGAACTCGTCGTAGCTTTTTGATTGCAGATTGACGAGGCTGGGAACGGGTATGACTTCCTTGGTATTGCCGAAGGACCGGATCTGCATGAAACCTCCCGGAGATTGTCGTCGCAAGCCGAAGTCGCTGCGACCTCCTCTCCCAGCCCAGCACTGATGTGCGGCGTGTGGAAAGGGGCGCGGATGCTAGCAAGTTGTGGGCCGATGGCAAGCGCCCTGGCCAGAAACTCTGGCCAGGGGCTTCGCGTAACTCGGCGAGGCGGGTGTTACCGCTCTCGCCACAGGGCTTTACGCGCCTTCGATCTTCGCCTTGGCACCGGCGTCGGTGATCTTCTTGGCGAGCTCGTCGGCGGCGGCCTTCTCGAGGCCGTCCTTGACCAGCTTGGGCGCACCTTCGACGAAGCCCTTGGCGTCGGCCAGGCCGAGGCCGAGGATTTCGCGGATGATCTTGATCGCCTGGATCTTCTTCTCGGGCGGAACCTCGACGAGGGTGACCTTGAAGACGGTGGGCGCTTCGGCCGCGGCAGGGGCCGCTCCGCCGCCGCCCGAGGAGGCGACCGCGACTGCGGCGGCGCTGACGCCGAATTCCTTCTCGAGGGCGTGGACGAGGTCGGAGAGCTCGAGCACGGTGAGGGTCTTCACCGAGTCGATGATCTGGGACAGCTTGCTATTGGCGACAGCTTCGCTCATGGCGATGCTCCTTGGGAGGCGTAGCTAGCGGCAGGTGCCGGCTAGCGGTGGATTGAGGGGGTGGTGGTCAGGGCGCGGCGGCGGGTTCGCTGGCGGGATTCTTCTTCTTCTCGATCTCGGCGATGACGCGCACGAAGCCGACCAGCGGGGCGGCCAGCAGGTTGACGAGCATGCCGCGCAGGGTGTCCTTGCCGGGCAGGCTGGCCAGACGGGTCACGCCAGCGGGATCGAGCGACAGCCCGTCCATCAGGCCACCCTTGACCGAGATCTTCTCTTCCTTGCTGAGGTCGGCGAGGACCTTGGCGGCAGCGACCATGTCCGGCGCCGTGATGACGCCGATCGAGCACTTGCCGTCGCAGAACTTGGCAGCCGCAGCCGGCACGGCGCGCTTGATGATCGCGACCTTGGCGACCTTGAGCTTGGCGCCGACGCCGCGCAGCTCCTTGCGCAGCTTGAGGCTGTCCGAGCTGTTGAGCTTGGACGAGTCGACGACGATCAGGGAGGTGGCGGATGAGACCAGCCCGCTCACCTCGGTCAGCATCAGTTCATTGATGAAGCTGGGCATGGTCAGGCCTCCTTCGTCGCGTAGGCGACCTTGATGCCGGGACCCATCGTCGACGACACCACGATGTTGCGGACGAACTCGCCACGCACCGATGAGGGACGGTGCTCGGCGACATGATTGAGGAAGGCGGTGATGTTCTCGGCCAGCTTGCTGTCGTCGAACTTGGCGGTGCCGATGCGCACCTGCACGTTGCCGGCGGCATCCGCGCGGTATTCGATCTTGCCGCCCTTGAACTCGCCGACCGCCTTGGCGACGTCATCAGTGACGCTGCCGGCCTTGGGCGAGGGCATCAGGCCGCGCGGGCCGAGCACCTTGCCGAGCTTGCCGACCGAGCGCATCATCTTCGGCGTCGAGACGGCAATGTCGAAGTCCATGAACCCGCCGGTGACCTCGGCGACCAGATCGTCGCCTCCAGCCTTGACCGCGCCCGCGGCGAGCGCGGCATTGAGCTTGTCGCCGTCATCGACGAAGACGATGACGCGCACGTCGCGACCGGTGCCATGCGGCAACGAGAAGCTGCCGCGGAACTGCTGGTCGGTCTTCTTGGTGTCGAGGTTGAGATGGACGGCCAGCTCGATCGACTCGGTGAACTTGGCCTTGGCCAGCTTCTTCACCAGTCCGACCGCGGTCGGGACCGGGTGCGGGGATTTGAGGTCGACGCCGGCGCTCTCGATGAGCGCGCGATAGCGCTTGCTGCGGATAGCCATGTGGAATCCTTCTGGTGGTCTGCGACCCGACTCTGTTGGTCGGCGTCTCCCACGGACTGAAGTGGACGGAAGGGACGGGAAAGAACTCAGTCTGCGACGACGACACCCATGGAGCGGGCAGTGCCGGCCACGGTCTTCATCGCCGCTTCCAGCGAGGCCGCGGTCATCTCCGCGAGCTTCTTCTGGGCGATCTCCTTGACCTGGGCCTTGGTGATCGTGCCGCCATCCATGGCATTGGGCGTGCCCGAGCCCTTCTCAATCTTCGCCGCCTTGCGGATCTGGGCCGAGACCGGCGGCTGCTTGAGCACGAAGGTGAAGGTCTTGTCCTTGAAGACGGTGATGACTACCGGGATGGTCTCACCCTTCATCGATGCGGTGGCATCGTTGAACTGCTTGACGAACGCGCCGATATTGACGCCCTTGGCGCCGAGAGCGGGGCCCACGGGGGGCGCTGGGGTGGCGCCGCCGCCGGGGATCACCAGCTTGATCTCGCCGACGATTTCTTTTGCCTTGGCCATTGGTGCGACTCGATTTGGAATGCGGAACGGGGTGAACGAAAATGTGGGGGGCGCAGATTATGTGCCCATCATGGAAATTGGAAGGGAAATGTTCCTGCGGCCCGGAAGCCCCGCTCAGACCGCGGGTTCAGCCTGCCAGACCTCGAGCCAGACCGGGGTCTGACGGCCGAAGACGGTGATCATCACCCGCACTTCGCCCTTCTGGGGATTGATCTCGGCGACCACGCCTTCCATGCCGGCGAAGGTGCCCTCCTTGACCTTGACCCGATCCTCGAGGTTGAAGGGGATCTGCACCAGGGCCTGGCGCTGCTCGTCCGGCGACTGGGCATGGGCGATCTTCTGGATGCGCTCGGCCTCGTCGGCGGTCAGCGGGTCGGGATTGCGCAGGTCGGCCCCGAGGAAGCCGGTCACGCCATCGACATCATTGATGACGTCGAGGACGTTGCCATTGACCTCCATCTCGATGTAGATGTAGCCGGGGTAGAGCTTGCGTTCCGAGGACACCTTCTTGCCGCGCTTCACCTCGGTGATGCGCTCGGCCGGGATGAGCATCTCGCCCACGTACTGGTCGAGCTTCCTGCCCTTCAGCTGGGCATGGATGAGCTCCTTGATCGCGCTTTCACGCCCCGACACCGCTTTGATCACGTACCATCGTTTCGCCATGCGAGCCTCTGTTCTAGTTGGATATTCGCGTAGGATCAGCGGATGCCGGAAAGGGCATTGTAGATCCATGGCCACCAGCTGTTGATGAAGTGGAAGTTGACGAAATCGACGCCGAGGATGAGGACGGCCATGATGGCGATGGCCACGGCGATGATCAGGGTGCTGCGCACCAGGTTGCCGCCCTTGGGCCATTCGACCTTGGTCATCTCCAGCTCGACCTCGATGAGGAAATCGACCGCCTTGGGATGGAAGCCTGCCGCCACCAGGCCGCCTACCAGCGCCCCGAGGCAAAGCACGGCGAAGAAGCCGCCGAGGATCATCTGCTTGTTCTGGCTAGTGGTGTCGCTGGCGCCGAAATTGGCCCACACCCCATGATAGCCGAGATCGGCGACCACCAGCAGGGTGAGGAGCAGACAGATGGTGCGGATCACCCGCCCTTGAGGCCATTTATACATGATGCATCCAGGAATGTGGCACGGGAGGAGGGATTTGAACCCCCGACCGGCGGATTTGGAATCCGCTGCTCTACCAGCTGAGCTACCCCCGTATACGGCTGAAAGGTCCGCGCTTCGACTTGAGGAACCCATCGGCCCGGATCATGCGCGCGGTCGCACGTGCCGGCCTCGACAGCCTCCGGGGCCCATCTGGCCCCGGTGCCTCGCCACCCCGGCAGGTCGCCGGGGCGCAGGCGGCTTGCTACTTGCGCTTCTTCTCTTTGTGCAGGGTGTGCTTGCGCAGGCGCGGGTTGTACTTCTTCAACTCCAGCTTCTCGCTGGTCTTGGAGCGGCTGGTGTAGTAGTTGATATCCCCGGTCTCCGAGCAGACCAGCATGATATGTTCGCGTTTGTCCTTGGCCATATGCTACCTCATTCTGGGGATGACGCCCCGGTTCAAGCAGGCTGGTGAGCCGGGAACCGAGGCGCCCCTACGTCGACGTACATGTCATCCGGCAGCCGGAGCGGCTGCCGGATATCCAGAGCTCACTCCAGGATCTTGGTGACGACACCCGATCCGACGGTGTGGCCGCCCTCGCGGATGGCGAAGCGCAGCTTCTCTTCCATCGCGATCTTGGTGATCAGCGAGACGGTGATCTTGACGTTGTCGCCAGGCATCACGATCTCCTTGTCCTTCGGCAGCTCGACCGTCCCGGTCACGTCCGTGGTGCGGAAGTAGAACTGGGGCCGGTAGCCGTTCTGGAAGGGCGTCTTGCGACCGCCTTCCTCGCCCTTGAGGATGTAGACCTCGGCTTCGAACTTCTTGTGCGTGGTCACGGTCTTGGGCTTGGCGATGACCATGCCGCGCTCGATGGCATCCTTCTCGACGCCGCGCAGGAGGAGGCCGCAGTTGTCGCCAGCGACGGTCTCATCCATCTCCTTGCGGAACATCTCGATGCCGGTGGCGACCGACTGGATGTTCTCCTCGCGCAGGCCGACGATCTCGACCGGCTCGCCGAGCTTGAGGCGACCGCGCTCGACGCGGCCGGTGGCGACGGTGCCGCGACCGGAGATCGAGAAGATGTCCTCGATCGGCATGAGGAAGGGCTTGTCGGCATCGCGCACCGGCTCGGGCACGAACTCGTCGAGCGCCTTCTGCAGCTCGATGATGCACTTGGCATCCGGGCTGGCGGGATCGGTGGCGGCCAGGGCGGCGTTCGAACGACCGCGGATGATCGGGGTCTTGTCGCCGGGGAAGCCGTACTTCTTGAGCAGGTCGCGGATCTCCTCCTCGACCAGTTCGAGCAGATCGGGGTCATCGACGAGGTCGATCTTGTTGAGGAACACCACGATGTGGTTCACACCCACCTGGCGGGCGAGCAGGACGTGCTCCTTGGTCTGGGGCATCGGGCCGTCGCCGGCGGACACCACCAGGATGGCGCCGTCCATCTGCGCCGCGCCGGTGATCATGTTCTTGACGAAGTCGGCGTGTCCGGGGCAGTCGACGTGCGCATAATGGCGCTTGTCGCTCGAGTACTCGACGTGCGAGGCGGCGATGGTCACCGTCTTGTTGGCATCGCGCACCGTTCCGCCCTTGGTGATTTCGGCATAGGACTTCTTCTCTGCCAAACCGCGCAATGCGGAAACGTGGACCAGAGCGGCAGTGAGTGTGCTCTTGCCGTGGTCGATGTGGCCGATGGTGCCGACGTTCACGTGCGGCTTATTGCGGACAAACTTTTCCTTGGCCATGACAGCCTCCTAGGACGATGGTCGCAGTGGCGACCTGAGTGTAGAAAAGAAAGATGGGCAGACGTGAGTGGAGCTACCTTTGGGATTTGAACCCAAGACCTCGTCCTTACCAAGGACGTGCTCTACCAGCTGAGCTAAGGCAGCACCTACAGGATGGACGGACGCGAGATGACTGGAGCCTGGGACTGGGACTGGATACCGGATGCGGCAGCTGGATGCGGCGGACTGGACCTGGACGCGTGGAGCGGGTGAAGGGAATCGAACCCTCGTCGTCAGCTTGGAAGGCTGTCGCTCTACCATTGAGCTACACCCGCAGTGCGTGTCGCTTGATGGTGGGCAGGGAAGGATTCGAACCTTCGAAGGCGTGAGCCAGCAGATTTACAGTCTGCCCCGTTTGGCCGCTTCGGTACCTACCCGCGTGTCCCACTCTGGGTGATGAACAAGATGGCAAAGAGCATGAAGGCGAAGACGAGCCGATTGGACGAGGCTGACCGGAGGCACGACGACGAAGCGCAGAGACGAGCAACGCAACCAAAGAGCTGGAGCCACCGGCCGGACTCGAACCGGCGACCTACGGTTTACAAAACCGTTGCTCTACCAGCTGAGCTAAGGTGGCGAACGAGACACCATAGCGAACCACGAGCAAGGCGGATGCCTCGCCCCTATTGCAAAGGGACGGAGAGGTTAGATGGCACCCCCTGGGTGTCAAGCGCGGCGTCGGGACCGACACCTCAGCTCCAGCGGGGTGTTCACCTGCCTTGCCTCCGGCCGCTCGGCCTCCCGGCATGACCGGCGATAGGCGGACATGGGTGCTGGAACACCAGGGGGTTCGGCGCACCACCGGCGCATCTCCGCTCCTGTCAGCCCCCCTCCCCCACCTCCCGCTAGCACCCCCAGCGACCCGAGGATGCACCCCGATGCCAGCGCGTGCACCCCCCGCTTGCCGGCCACCGGAGCCCTGGCCCAGGAGCGTGGCGTCGCCCTGGATGCAGGCATGCGCGAACCGGCCGCGCTCCCCGCCAGCGCTGCCCGGCGCGCCGAGGTCGTGCTCCTGGGGGCCGCACAGGCCCGTTCTGCCCGTCCGGGAGCCGTGCCCCGGCAGAGCACGCCCCCGATCCGGCCTACTTCTTCTTCAGCGACGAGAGGTACTCGATCAGGTCGATGAGGTCCTGCTGGGCCATGGCGCGCTGCAACCCGGTGGGCATCAGCGACGTCTTCAGCTTGGTCTGGCTGGCGATGGCGCTCTTGGGGAACTTGGTGACGATCGCGCCCAGCGCCTTGAGCGCCACCTCGGCGTCGGTGTCGCTGACCACGATGCCGATCGCCGAATTGCCATCCTTGAAGGTGAGCACGGTGGTCTCGTAGTTGAATTCGATGCCGGCATCCGGGTAGACCACCGCCTCGTAGAGCGCATCCTTGCCGAGCTTGGTGCCGATCTCCGACAGGTTGGGCCCGAAATCGATGCCCTTGCCATTGACCTGGTGGCAGGTCACGCAGATGCCGCCGAACACCTGCTCGCCATGCGCGGCATTGCCGGGCTTGGCGCTCAGCTGCGCGAAGGATGGCAGCGGCCCGTCGGTGGTCTCCGGCACCGCCATCGACTTGCCGACCTCGGCGCGGATCGATTCCCAGGGCGCATTCGCCAGCACGCTGGCGGCGAGCGCGGTGCAGTCGGCCGCGAGCTTCTTGTCCTTGCGCAGCTCGAGCAGGGCCTTCGCGCCCTCCTCGTACCGGCCTGCAGCGCGGACCGCCTCCTGGCGCACCGCCAGTTCGCGCGTGGCATCGCTCACCAGGGGCAGCAGGAGGGTGAGCGCGCGCTGATCGCTGGCGTTGCCCAGCGCGGTGACCAGGGCGGCGGCATCCGGCCCGGCGAGTGCCGCCGAGAGCGCTGCGCTGCCGCCATGGGCCAGGACCAGGCGCACCGCCTGCGACCCGGTGGCGTCGGCGCGGTAGCGCACCGCCAGGCGCAGGAGCTCGGGGTCGCGATCGGTGATGGCGAAGGCGTCGGCGATCTCGACGAAGGCGGGCAGGCCCTGGTTGGCGGTCAGCGCCTTGTCGACCAGGGACTTGGTCTTGGCATCGGCGGACAGGTCGGCGCCCTTCAGTCGCATCACCACATCGGCGTAGAGCTTGGCCTTGCGCAGCTTCTCGTCGTCCGCCGGAGCGTCCTCGGCCAGGGCCGCGGTGCACCAGCCGGCCAGCAGCAGGCAGGCCAGCCAGAGGCGGGCGGCAGGGAGGATGGCGATGGACATGATTACAGCACTCCTGGCCGGCAGCACACGGCTGACGAGGCCGGCTGGAACGTCAGCCTGCGCCCCAGCCCGTCAAGCGGCGGCTGCCTAGGGGAAGCAGGGCGCAGCGGTCATTCGAGCAGGCTCTTGAGCGCCTCTTCCTTGGCTGGTCCGCTGTGGAAGTCGAAGGAGCGCATGTAGTGCTGCTGCTCGGATGAGGGCGTCTTGGCATCCTTGAGGATCTTGACCAGGTAGGGCAGCGCCTTATTGGAGCGCGAGCGCCAGACGATGTCCCTGCCGGCCGGGGTGTCCCAGGCATCCCCGACCTTGGCCAGCCAGGCGCTGAAGAAGGCATCCTCGTTCTTGTCGGCGCCGATGCCCAGGGCCTCGAGGTACCAGCGATCCTTGCCATCGTGGCCGATCGCCAGCTCGGACCACAGGCCAGCCGCCTCCATCGAGGCCGAATGGCGCAGGCGCAGGGCGCATTCGCGCCGCACCTGGGGCGAGGGATCCTTCACCAGATCCTTGACCAGGGGGATGATGTCCAGCTTGATCTCGCTCGCGGCGCGCAGCGCGGTGATGCGGATGTCGCTATCGGCATCCCTGGCCGCCTCGGCGATGTAGGCGGCACCCTTCTCGGGCAGCTTGCTCAGCAGCCAGAGGGCGCGCGCGCGCATGCGCGGGTTGCTTCCCTTCCACATCTTCACCAGCTCGCCCTCGGCCTGCGCACCGAGCTCATGCAGCTTGGTCCAGGCGAGGTAGCGGGTCGCCAGGTTGGGCGACGCGAGCGCGGCGGTGGCACCCGCAGCGCTGGAGAGGTCGAGCTTGGGCGCCACCGCGGTGCTGCCGGTCGGTGCGACGCGGTAGAGGCGTCCGCCAGCGGTATTGGGATCGTTGTCGCCCATCTGGTGGCCACCCACGCCAGGATCGAACCAGTCGGCGACGATCAGCGAGCCGTCGGGGGCGACGCAGACGTCGGAGGGGCGGAACCAGCTGTCCTTCGACTTCATGATGTTGACGATCCCGGCCTTGTAGCCAGCACCGTCGTTGGTGAGGGTGTAGGCACGCACCACATTGCTGCCCGGCTCGCAATGGATGAGCTGGTTGCGGAAGATCGCCGGCAGCAGGTCGCCCTCGTAGACCAGGATGCCGGTCGGCGAGCCCGCACCGGTGTTCAGCAGGTTGGGCACCACGCCCGGATCGTACTGGTGCCAATGGCGGGCGATGCGGTCCAGCCAGTTCTCGTCGCTGCCCGGCGCGGCGTTGGGATACTTGGCCATCTTGCCCTGGCCCCAGCCGGCGCCGGTCATCTCGTCGGTATAGCCGAAGTTCCCATGCTCCATCACGTAGTTGATGCGCGTCCCGCGGTTGCCGTCATCGTCGTTATCGGACTGCCAGATGGTGCCGAAGGAGTCGACGTTGACCTCGTAGTTGTTGCGGAAGTTGTGCGCCAGCACCTCGAACTCGCTGCCATCGGGATTGCAGCGGAAGACCATGCCCTGGCGGTACGGATGGCCGGTGTTGTTCACTTCGTTGCCATCGACATCGATGATCGGCTTGCCGTCCTTGTCCTTGATGTGCTCGCCGGCATTGCCGAAATTGAAGTAGAGCTTGCCGTCGGGGCCGAAGACGAAGGTGTGCATCCCGTGGTCGTGCTGCACGCCCGAGATGCCAGTGAACATCAGCTCCTTGGTCGGCGGCTTGTCGGGGCCGTTGTCGGTGAAGCGGAAGACGTTGGGCGAATCCGAGACGATCACCTGGTCGCCGAGCACGCAGATGCCGAGCGCGGCATTGACGTCGGTGCCCTGGTAGAACACCCGGATGCGGTCGGCCTTGCCCCCGCCGGTGCTGTCGTCCAGCACCACGATGCGGTCGCCAGCGGGGCGGTTGTGCTGCCATTGGCGGTAGTTCAGGCCTTCATCCACCCACACCCGTCCCTGGGCGTCGATGTCGATGTCGGTCGGATTGCAGAACATCGGCTCCGAGGCCCACAGCGTCGCGGTCAGGCCGTCGGCCATGGTCAGCGCGCCGACCGAATCCGCCGGCGACAGCCCGGTTGCACCGCCCGGCTTGAGCAGGCGCGCCGGCGGCGGCTCGGTGAAGACGAGGAACTGCACCGAGGTGGTCCCGCCGCCATTCTGGTCGGTGCCGCCGTTGTCCGGGCCGGCCTTGCTCCTGAAGCGCGTGTAGCCCTTGCCGGCGATGTCATAGACCACCACCGAGACGGCATGCACGCCGATGCCGTCGACCGTCTTGCCGCCGACCTTCATCTCGCCGCCGCTGACGTTCTTGTGCACCTGGGCGGTCCCCCAGCCGGTCTTGGCCGAGCTCCAGGTCAGATCGGTGAGCTTGGTCTCGCCGGACGGTCCGACCAGCACCGGATCGACCCAGTCGGCCCAGTCGGCGGCGAAGCCGTCGCCGCCGTCGCCGACCACCAGGAACAGCTGCTTCGCCCCGGTGATGTCAACATCGATGGAGACCAGGCCCTGGCGCACCACATCGCTGGAGAACTTCGGCTTGGCGTCGGCGGCGACCAGCGACCCTCCCAGGCCGAGGGCCAGGGAGAGCAGGCAGGCGGAGAGCGGGCGGGAGCGCATCATGAGGAGATCCTTGCGTGGATGGGGAGAGCAGGGGCGCTCAGGCGCATGCTCATGGCTTTTGTGTGAATATCATGAATTGGACCGAGGTCGACTGGCCAGCATTCTGATCGGTACCGCCGTTGTCCACACCGCCCTTGGCGGTGAAGCGGGTGAAGCCCTTGCCGGCAATGTCGTAGACGATCACCGATTCGGCGTGCACGCCCAGGCCATCGACCGGCTTGCCGGCGACCTTCATCTCGCCGCCGCCGACATTCTTGCCGACGTGCACTTCGCCCCAGCCCGATTTCGCCGACGCCCACTTCAGCTCGCTAAGCCTGGTCGTCCCGCCCGGGCCCACCAGCACCGGGTCGACCCAGTCGGCCCAGTCGCAGGCGAAGCCGTCGCCGCCGTCGCCGACCACCAGGATCAGCTGCTTGGCGCCGGTGACATCGACATCGATGTCGACCATCCCCGCACGCACCACCTTGCTGGCGTACTTGGCCTTGGCGGGGTCGAAGGCGCCTCCGCTCTTGACCGCCGCCACCCGGCTGCGCAGCCGGCTGTTGAGCTCATCGTCGCTGGGATTGGACTCCACGCCGTCCGCCGGCACCTCGCCATGGGCGATCCACAGCATGGCGTTGAGCAGGAGCTTGCGCTGGTCGCCGTTGGCCCAGTTCTTGTGGTAGTGCCCGCCGGTGAAGCCGAAGCCGCGGTTGGCGCCCGGGTTGTCGACCACCCACATCATCACCTCGGTACGGCCGTTCTCGGCGACGATGTGGGGATAGGGGCCCGAGCCGGAGTAGGGATTGCGGCGTGTCTCGTCCGAGGGCTTGGCGGTGAGGATGGGCTGGATGCCCTGGCTCGGCGCCAGCCCGGGATCGAGCACGAAGCCGGCGCGGAAGCGCATGTTGAAATACCACTCGTCGGTGGAGGCGAACGGCTTGACCCCGCGGGTGACGGGATGCTGCGGCAACGTGCCGTAGGTCGCCAGCCATACCGGATTCGCCGAATAGCCGCCCTCATAGTAGCCGCCGATCCAGCGCTGGAACTCAGGGCCACCGTGGTCCTTGGGCACTTCAACCGCGTAATGGCTGAAGCCCAGGCCGACGCCTTTCTTGGCCAGGGCATCGAGGATGCGCAGGTGGTCGCCCTGGACCGCCGGGTGGCCCCCTCCGCCGTCGGCGTAGAAGATGATCGCATCGGCGTTGTCGAAGGCGGTGGGATCCAGCGGCCAGCCGTGGATGTACTCCGCCGCGACCACCTCTGGCACCTTGTCCAGGCAGTGCTTCCAGGCGGAGACGCCGGCTTCGAACTCGTGCTCGCCCAGGCCATGGCTGTTGCGACCGGCGATCAGGACGATCTTCTTGCGGTTGTCGGTGAGCGGCAGGCGCTTGAGCCGGATGTCCTTGAACTGCACGACGAAATGCGGGAACCCGGCATGCATCTGCAGCCCGAGCAGGCCATGCAGGACGCGCTTCTCCGGCTGGTTGTCGGTGAATTCGCAGCTCACCACCCCGTTGAGCTTCTCGACCACATGGTTGCCCTGGGCGATGATGTCGCAGTCGTTCCAGTCGTCCTTGCGGATGGCGGCGATGATGGCCGTGCGATCGCCTACCGCGCCGACGACCGCGACCGTGCCGTCGGCGCCGATGACGGTCTTCTCGCCGAGTTTGGCGAGGATGCCGCGGCCGCGCTCCTCGTAGTTGGCGCCGGTCCAGTCGTTGTTGCCGTCCATGTCGGCCTGGTAGCCGCTCATGACGTAATCCTCGAGTTCAGCGCTGCGGAACTGGATGCCGGAATTCCCGCCGACGATCTTGAAGCGCGCCTTGAGCTCGAAGTCGTCGACCTCGCCGTCGCGCCAGATGCAGAAGGTGTTGTGCTTGGGCTGCTTCTCCGGCGTGCACTCGCCGGTGATCGCCCCATTGCGCACGGACCAGAACTCCTGATCGCCCTGCCAGCCGCTCAGGTCGTTGCCGTTGAAGATGGCGGTGAAGCCGTCATCGCCATCCGCCGCGCTGGCTGCGTCGATGACTGCACCCGTTGACAGCAAGGCCAGGACCAGCGGGACCAGGGCATGCACGATACCGGCCGCTACGCCTTGGGGACGGATACACCGCAGTACTGCCGAATTCTGCATAACCAGCATCTCCTGATCGCCTTTGGGGCAAGGCACTTGAGCATATACGTCGCTTCTGCCCCAGCCGTTGCCCGCCTCCCCGTCCCGGCGTGTGCGCCGTACCCCCTGCAGCGCCCATGCCGTCACCCGATGAACGTCCCAACCGGCCTTGGGTGACTTGGCCGTTGCGCCTCTCAGGAGCACCTCCAGTCTGCTGGCGTTTCACTGCTGACCACTCGTTGCCGAGCGCGCTACGACCCTCCACCCGAGCACCAGGACTGACCCATGAAATTCGGCATGAATATGCTGCTGTGGACCGATGACCCGACCAAGGAGGAGTACCTTCCGGTCTTCGAACGCCTGAAGAAGATCGGCTTCGATGGCGTCGAGCTGCCGATCTTCAACCTCGATCCCAACCGCTTCGCCGCCCTGGGCAAGCGCCTCGATGATCTCGGACTCGAACGCACCGGCGTGACCGTACGCACGGTCGCCGACAATCCCATCTCGGCGGATGCGGCGGTGCGGGCCAAGGGCGTCGAGCTGAGCAAGCGCGTGCTCGACTGCTGCCAGGCCGCCGGCGTGCGCCTGCTCGCCGGACCGTACTATGCCGCCCTCGGCCATTTCAGCGGCGCCGGCCCGACCAGCGAGGAGTGGCGCTGGGGCGTCGAGAGCATGCGTCCGGTCGCCGAATACGCCGGCACGGTGGGCGTCACCCTGGCGCTGGAGTTCCTCAACCGCTTCGAGATCTACCTGCTCAACAATGCCGCCGATGCCGCGCGCTTCGCGCGCGAGGTCGGCCACCCCAGCTGCCGCATGATGTACGACACCTTCCATGCCAACATCGAGGAGAAGGACATCACCGGCGCGCTGAAGACCTGCAGCGATGTGATGGTGCACGTGCACATCAGCGAGAACGACCGCTCGACCCCCGGCCAGGGCCAAGTCCACTGGCAGGAGACCTTCGATACGCTGAAGAAGATCCGCTACGACGGCTGGCTCACCATCGAGGCCTTCGGCCTGGCGCTGCCGAGCCTCGCCGCGGCGACCAAGATCTGGCGCAAGATGTTCGTCAGCGAGGAGCAGCTGGCCACCGATGGGCTGCGCTTCATGAAGCGCGAATGGGCCAAGCGCAGCGGCGGAGCCACCACCCGGATCGTCAAGGGCCCGGCAGCCAAGGGCGCGCGCCCTATGGTCAAGCCTGTGGCCAAAGCGGCGGCCATGCCCAGCCGGGCAGCGGCCACGAAACGCGCCTCAGCGGGCAAGGGCCGCAAGCGCTGAACCTGCCAGGCGGTCCGAGAAACGGCAAACCCCTGGCGACTGCCAGGGGTTTGCTGTTGGGAGCCGGTTGGCCCGGGACGCTTCAATGCTGGCCGACATCCACCGGCTTGTAGCCGCCCTTGCTCTTGAAGTAGAAGATCAGTCCGAGATAGACCACCAGCATCAGCAGCGGGAAGATGGTGACCCTGGTCAGCGCGAGCTGCTTGCTTCCGGCCTGGACCTCGGAGACGATCTTCTGATCGGCCTCAGGCAGCGCCTTGACCTTGGTATCATCGACCGCCTTGTAGGAGCCGAGCAGACCGGTCTTCTCGATCATCACCTCCTGATGGACCTTGGGAGCCTTCTCGAGCAGGGTCTTGTCGATGGTGGTGTCCTGGATATTGCCCAGAAACATCGCACCGAGCACACCGACACCCAGCATGCCGACGCCCCCGGTGGCGTTCAGCGTCAATGCGCCGCCCTTGGGGCACTGCTCCGTGACCAGGCCGAGCATGGTTGGCCAGAAGAAGGTCTTGCCCACCGCATACAGCGTCGCGGCGCCGAAGATGAAGGCGCCGGTGGTGGCACCGGAGAGCAGGAAGAGGCCGGTGGCCGCAGTGCCCGAGCAGATCGCCAAGGTACCCAGCGGCGACAGGCGGTGGACGATGAAGCCAGCGCACAGTCGCAATACCATCATCAGCACCGAGGTGTAGATCAGCACCCACACCCCGTTATTGCCGAGCACCGGCTGCATCAACCCGGTCACCCAGCTGTCGACGCCCAGCTCAGTGGTGGCCAGGGGCACCATCACCAGCAGCAGGAGGATGAAGAACGGCCGACCGAGCGTGCGCACGAGGCCGAAGAAGGCGATCGCCACGATGGCCGCGACGATGGTGCCGTCACGCAGCGGCGAGGGATCCCCGAAGGCCGAGCGTGCCATCTCGACGGCGATCAGCCAGGTGATGATGAAGGCGCCTAAGGCGCCGACTTCCTTGAGCATGTCCTTGTAAGGCACGCCGGCCGCCACGCGCTCGTTGACCGGGAACTTCTGGAAGATGAGGATGACGAAGTAGGCGATGGCGGGGATCAGCAGAAGCAGCATCTTGGTGTGCCAGTTGGCATCGCCCATCAGCAGGGCGAGCACGCCGGCGATCGCCAATCCGGCCGGCCATCCGGCATGCAGGACATTGAGCCAGCGCACCTTGTCCTTGCTGAACTGGGTCGCGACCACCGGGTTGATGTAGGCCTCGACGGTGCCGTTGCCCAGGGCGACGACGAAATTTGCCCAATACAGGCCATTGTAGTCCTTGGCCATTAGGGTCATGACGAGCGAGATGATATGGCAGGCGAAACCGAAGATCATCGCGGTCTTGTAGCCGATCTTGTCGATCACGAGGCTGAAAAGCACGATGCTGATGGCGAAGGGCCACAGGCCCACGCCGAAGAGCTCGCCTTTCTGCGTTTCGGAGAAGTGGAACTCCGCCGCCCAGGTATCCATGAGGAATGCGCGCAGCAGAAACCCGAATGACGTGGTGATCAGCGCTATCCAACAACCGACGAACAGCACCACGGGCGACGACTTGATCATGGAGAATTCTCCTGGGGGTTGATACGAAGCAGAACTACCTGCAACCGAGCCAGACGTTGCACGTTCGGTTCGATGAAGGGCGCGTCATAACGATTGATAGCCGCAATGGAAGCCCTTCCGTGCACCTTTTGCAGGCTGCGTACCTCACCCATGAGCCCGCCTAGCATCCATACGGTCGCCAGCTAGGCTTGTTTTGCGCCTTTCATCGCCAGCCTCCCGATCGCCGGCAGGCGACCAACCAGCGGACGCAGGTAGGGCATCAGCCTGTCCTCGACCACATCGTTGCCGGCGGCATTGAGCCAGTCGCGCGGCATGGCCTTGGTCTCCTTGGCCACCGAGCGCAGCGGGGTGACGAAGGTGTCGATGCCGTATTGCTCCCCTTCGCCGGTGCGGCGGAAGGCGATCGAACCGCTGGTCGAGCCGGCCAGCGCGGCGGCGACGGCGGCGGTGCCTGCCAGGCGCGCCTCGGCGGCATCGACCTCGCTGGTCACGCCCGGGAAGCAGCGCTGCAGGTAGCCGAAGGTGTCGGCCCGGATGCGGTGCTTGGCGCCCGGCTGGGCACGGCCGAGGAAGGACTTGAGCTGGGCCGCCACATAGTCGCCCAGCGCGCCGGAGCCGGAGAGCTGCTTGTTGCCATGGCTGTCGGTCTCGCCGAGATCCACGATGTCGGCGCCGCCGATGCCGTGGATGCCCTCGGAGAGCGCGATCACGCAGCGGCCGAGGCGCTGGTAGACCTTCAGCACATCGCCCCCGAACTGCGGCATTGAGAAATCCGATTCGGGGCAGTAGATGAGGTGCGGTCCGTCATCGGGGAAGATGCGCGCCAGCGCCGAGGCGGCGGTCAGCCAGCCGGCATTGCGCCCCATCACCACGTTGATCTTGATGCCGCCCATCGAGCGGTTGTCGAGGTTGTCGCCCATGAACGCCTGGGCGACGAACTTGGCCGCCGAGCCGTAGCCGGGGCAGTGGTCGGTGACGCGCAGGTCGTTGTCGATGGTCTTGGGGCAATGCATGCAGGTCAGCGCGTAGCCGTCCTGGGCCGCCATCTCGTTGATGATGTGCGCGGTCTCGGCGGTATCGTTGCCGCCGATGTAGAAGAAGAAGCGGACATCGTGCTGCTTAAATCGCTCCAGCACCTGCGAGCAGACCTCCGGGGTGGGCTTGAGCCGCACCGACTTGAGCGCTGCCGATGGCGTGCCGGCGATGACCTCGAGATTGGCGGGATCCTCGAGGGCGAAGTCGCAGAAGTTCTCGTCGATGATGCCCTGGATGCCGTGGATCGCGCCGTAGACCTTACGGAAGTACTTGGGCTCGGCGAGGGCCGCCTTCACCACGCCGATCAGGGTCTGGTTGATGACAGCGGTAGGACCGCCGCTTTGACCGATGACGACATTCCCCGGATTCACCATATGCGTCCTTTGAAAGAGGCCGGCGTTATGCGACCCGGCTCGGCGCCTGCAAGCAGCACCCCGTGCGCGAGGCCGCGGTGTATCCAACCACTGCCGCGCCGGCGATGATCGCCGCCTGCGCCGCGCGCATCTGCACCGACTGCGGCAATTTCAACTGGTCTCCCCGCACAGGTGGCAGACACTTCCTCCCATGCCTCATGTCCGCAGCGCAGCGCTCCTGCTCGCCACTATCATCGTCTGGTCCGCCGGCATCGTCGGCATCGCCGCGAGCGCCGGACGGGCAGGCTCTGCGGGTGCCGAAGAGCCTTCCGCCCAGCATGGCGCGGGGCTGCCAGGCCAGGCGCGCATCGCCTACATCCCCATCGAAGGCCTGATCGATCGCGGCAAGGCCGCCTACCTGAAACGCGTCATCGGCGTGGCGATCGGCGACAAGGTCGACTGCATCCTCATCCATCTGACCACCGACGGCGGGCAGCTCGGCGCCGCCCTCGACATGGCCGACACCCTGTTGAGCGTCCCCGCCGATGGTCCCCGCCTGGTCGCTTACGTCGACGTGAAGGCCTGGTCGGCCGGCGCCCTGCTCGCCTACGCCACGCAGAAGATCTACATCAGCGATCGCGCCGAGATCGGCGACATCGGTGTCATCACCGCCAATGCCGAGGGCAAGATCGAGTATCTGCCGGAGAAGATCAACACTGCGGTGCGCGCGAACCTCCGGGGCCTGGCGCAGAAGCGCGGCTGGAACGAGGCCAAGCTGGTGAAGATGACCGCGCTCAACCAGGATCTCTACCGCTTCGACCTCAAGAGCGGCCATTTCTTCGTCATCGAGGACGATCTGCCGAAGTTCCTCGCCGATCATCCTGATGCGGACGATGACAAGAAGGTGCTGCTGTCGGGCCATGACCGCCTGATCAGCTATACCGGCACCGAGGCGGTGAACGAGGGGATGGCGACCAGCCTGGTGGAGAGCCGCGAGGCGGTCTACCAGCTGCTGGGGGGAAGCCCCGCCACCGTCGTCGACCTCTCGCCCAGCCAGGTCGAGGAGGCGAGCTGGTGGCTGAGCGGCTGGTCGTCGCTGATGGCCGCCGCCACGGTGGTCTTCCTGATCCTCGAGTTCAAGGCGCCGATGGGCCTGTGGGCGACGCTCGCCACAGTCTGCGGCATCGCCTTCTTCGTCTGCCAGTTCTACCAGGATCTCGCCAACTACATCGATGTGGTGCTGGTGGTGGCAGGCCTGGCCTGCATCATCATCGATCTGTTCTTCTTCCATGTCGGCGGGCTGCTGGCGATCCTCGGGCTGGCGCTGGGCATGACCGGCCTGGTGCTCTCCTTCATGCCGAACGCCGAGCAGTTCCACCCCGGTTCGCCGAACTGGCTGCCCGACCTCGCCACCGCCTTGGGCAACAGCCTGCTGTCCTTCCTCGCCGCCTTCGCCGGCATCATGCTGGTGATCTTCTACCTGCCGAAATCGCGCCTCTTCCGCCGGCTCTCGGTCTCGGCCGAGATCCAGGCCACCAGCAATTCCGATACCGCATCCGGCGAGGGCGTCCTTGGCGAGCTGGTGGGCCGGCGCGGCAGCACGCGCACCGAACTGCGCCCGAGCGGCTTCATCGCCATCGGCTCGCGTGACATCAGCGCCACCACCGAGCACGGCGAGTTCATCCCCGCCGCCGCCGAGATCGAGGTGGTGGAGGTGCGCTTCGGCGAAGCGATCGTGCGCCAGATCCAGGCCCCGACCGCGGAGGTGGCCGCGGCGGCGGTTCAAGCGCCATGATCTCCATGGCTCTGCTCGGCAGCCTGGCGCTGCAGCTCGCCGCCGAGCCCGCCGCAGGAGATGCCCGGCTGCAGTTCGGCCTGGCGGTGATCCTGAGCATCGTCGCGACCGCGCTCCTGATCCTCGAGTTCATCCTCGCCAGCGGCGGGCCGCTCGCCATCGCCGCCGCGCTGACCGCAGCCGCGGCCATGATCGCGGCGTTCCTGGTCTCGACCGCGGCGGGCTTGCTGGTGCTGATCCTCATCCCGCTGGTCGGCGTCGCGGTGGTCCGCTGGGGCCTGGCCCGCCTGGTGCGCACCCGCGCCGTGCCGCACGCCGAGATCAGGGATGACGCCGGCTACCACCATCTCGCCGCCGCCCTCGGAGTGGAGGTCGGTGCAGTCGGCGAGCTGGTGACCGATGCCATGCCATCGGGACGCGCGCGCTTCATCACCCGCGCCGGCACCAACGACATCGATGTGCGCGTCCTGGGCCCGGTGCTCGGCCGTGGGCAGCGGGTGGTGGTCATCGATGTGCATGGACCGGCGGTGACCGTGCAAGCCGCCCCATCCGTCCCTTGAGCGGGAGGATGCCCCGCTCCTTGCTCCTGGCCCAACCCCGGTACAGATATCCACCGCGCGACCGCCACGCCGGCCGCTGCTCAACTCACCTGACGAGCGAATCAGCTCCGCTCTGCCCGTCCGCCCTGCCTGTCCGCTGAGCCTGCTCTGCCCACACCTGGATGCCGCCATGGTCCCCTTCCTCTCCAGCCTCCCCTCCCTATGCACTGCCAGCTTCCTCGATGACCAGGGGCTGCTGATCAAGTTCGCCATCGGCGGCGGCATCCTGGTGGTGCTGTTCTTCGGCATCCTGCTCTTCAATGCCTGGCAGCTCTACCTCCAGTCCTACCTCTCCAACGCCCATGTCAGCCTGGTGGCGATCGTCTTCATGCGCTTCCGCAAGGTCGATCCCAACGTCATCGTGCCGGCGCGCATCACCGCCAAGAAGGCCGGCATCGACATCAAGACCGAGTCGCTCGAGGCGCATTACATGGCCGGTGGGCACGTGCTGCGCGTGGTGCATGCCCTGATCGCGGCGAGCAAGGCCGACATCCCGCTGACCTTCGACCGCGCCTGCGCCATCGACCTGGCCGGCCGCGACGTGCTCGAGGCGGTGCAGACCTCGGTCAACCCCAAGGTCATCGATGTCCCCGCCTCCGCCGGCGGCGGCCAGACCACGGTCGACGGCGTCGCCGGCAACGGCATCCAGCTCAAGGTCAAGGCGCGCGTCACGGTGCGCACCAACCTCGCGCGCCTGGTGGGCGGCGCGGCCGAGAACACCATCATCGCCCGCGTCGGCCAGGGCATCGTCTCCACCATCGGCGCAGCCAAGAACCACATGGAAGTGCTGGAGAACCCCAAGTCGATCTCCAAGACCGTGCTCGACTCGGGCCTCGATGCCAGCACCGCATTCGACATCCTGTCGATCGACATCGCCGATGTCATCGTCGGCGAGAACATCGGCGCCCGCCTGCAGACCGACCAGGCCGAGGCGCAGAAGAAGATCGCCCAGGCCGAGGCCGAGAAGCGCCGCGCCATGGCGGTGGCGCGCGAGCAGGAGATGGTGGCGCTGGTGGCGGAGAACCGCGCCAAGGTGGTGCTCGCCGAGGCCGAGATCCCGCTCGCCATCGCCGAGGCCTTCCGCTCAGGCCGGCTCGGCGTGATGGATTACTACAGCCTGAAGAACCTCCAATCCGATACCGAGATGCGCACCTCCATCGCCAATCCGGGCGGGGTCAACAAGGACAAGCCGCAATGATCGGCGGCCGGGCGTCACCCCGCCAGGAGCTGGCCCATGGGACTCTTTGATGAGCTGATCACCATGGTCCGCGAGGCGATCGACGAGGTCAACCAGCGCGACCAGCCGCCATCCCGCGGCACCTCCCCGGTGCGCCCGCCGGCACCGACCAGCCTCGAGGAGATCAAGGAGCGCATCCGCCAGGCCCAAGCTCAGCCCCAGTACCAGCCCCAGGCCGCGCAGCAGCCCCAGGTCCGCCGCCCAGCCGCCCAGCCGCGCCCCAGCGCGCCCGCCGCCGCACCCGGGCGTGCCACGGAAGCCCGCCCCGAGCCCCCCGCGCCACGTACCAGCGATCAGCCGGCGCGTCCGACGGCGATGCCCGCCAACGAGCGCTTCGCCCGCCTGCTGCGCCAGCCCCAGACCATGCGCGAGCTGTTCGTGCTCAAGGAGCTGCTCGACCGGCCGCTGGCCCTGCGCCGCCGGCGGCACTGACACCGATCCGCTCAGACGCCCGGCGTCCTCCCCGCGGAGGCGCCCACCTGCTCGAGCATGAAGCGCACCACCCGGGTGACGATGCGGCGCGGAGTGAAGCGCACCACCAGGGTCAGCAGGTGGTTCATCACCCCCGGGATGACCAGGTGCCTGCCGGCCATGCAGGCCTTGAAACCCGCGCGTGCGACGGCATCGCTGTCCATCAGCGCGCCCTGGAATAGCCGCGAGGTGCTCATCCCGGCCCGCTCGGCGAAGCCGGTGCGGGTCGCACCCGGGCACAGGCAGGTGACCGTCACCCCGCTGCCGCCGAGCTCATCCGCCAACGCCTCGGAGAAGGAGAGGACGAAGGCCTTGGTGGCGGAGTACACCGCCATCAGTGGACCGGGCTGGAAGGCGGCGGTGGATGCGACCTGCATGATGCGACCCTGCCCACGCGCGATCATGCCGGGCAGGATGAGCCGGGTCAGGGTGCAGAGGGCACCGATGTTGAGCGCGATCAGCCCGCTGATGGCCGGCAGATCGCTGTCGGCGTAAGGGCCGTAGGTGCCGATCCCGGCATTGTTCACCAGCACGTCGACGGTGAGCGCGCGCCGGTCGAGCTCCTCGACCAGCTCCTTGGCGCCGCCCGGCCGGCTGAGGTCAATGGCGATGGCCTGGACCACCACCGGCACCTGGGCGCCGAGAGCCTGCGCCTGCTCAGCGAGCCGCCCGGCATCGCGGGCGACCAGCACCACCGCGAAGCCGGCGCGGGCGAACTCACGCGCCAGCGACAGGCCGATGCCGCTCGAGCCGCCGGTGATCAGCGCCGTGCCGGAGGCCGTCGTTGCCATGTCCCCTCCGCTGTGACCGCTGCCAGCGGGAGTCCATCATCGCCCGCTGCGCTGGCAAGCCCGACGTATAGCTTTCCGCCGCATCATCGTCTTTGCGACGCCGCCGCGGGATAGGCGCGCGCGCACAGCTCCTCCGCCGCCTCGAGCATCCCGGGGCCGGCATCGCTCAAGCGCTCGTCATCCATCTCGATCACCCCCTGCGGCTGCGAGAGCGCGCGCATGGCGGACAGCCCGGGCAGGCGCGCCAGGGTGGCGCCCATGCCCCGCGCGGTGACGATCACGTCGGGATCGAGGGCGATGAGCTCCTCCAGGCGGTACTGCGGCCAGCCGTGGTAGGCGGCAGCTGCGGCATCGTTCAGCCCGGCGGCCTCGAGCACATCGTGGTAGCTGCTGCCCACCGTCCCGCCATAGAGCAGGGTGCCGACCACCAGCACCACGACCGCGCGGCGCCGCGGGGTCTGTCGCGGCAGGCGGGCCTGGACCGCCGCCATCCGCCTGCTCAAGGTGGCGGCGAAGTGTTCGGCGCGCGGCCGCACCTCCAGCAGCGCTCCGAGCGCGAGCGCCTGGGCCGTGAGGGTGCTCAATCCGGCCTGCTCGCCGAGGTCGAAGACCGCGATGCCGCTGGCACGCAGCCTGGCGATGCGCCCAGCGTCTCCGGCGCTCGCCGAGAGCAGCACCAGATCGGGGTGCACGGCCAGCACCGCCTCGATATCGTCGAGACCACTCAGGCGCGGGGTAGTGCCGAGGCGGAAGGCCTCCGCCCCGGTGGTGTAGCGGCTGAAGGCCACCACCCGCTGCGGTTCGCACAGCTCGAGCAGCAGCAGATCTGATGGATGCGCGCAGCTGGCGATGCGCTGATAGCCGCCCGGCCGCACCAGGAAGCCCGAGGCATCCCGCACCGATGCGGCGTCGGCGCCCGGCGCCTCCAGCCGCGCGGCTCCACCGCCAGCCGCCGGCGCGCTCAGGTGCTGCCCGGGCGCGGCATCCCTATCCCATCCCGCTGCCAGCGTGGCCAGCAGCAGGGCGACGGCGAAAGCACCGGCATTGGCCCAGGCAGCGCGGTTCATCGCTCCTCCGCCAGCAGCCTGAAGGACCACGGCGCCGCGGGGTCGCCCTGGACGCCGAAGGCCTGGGTGAGGGCGCCGGATGCGAGCACCTCCGCGGCCGTGCCCTGGGCCAGCACCGCGCCCTGGTGCATCAGCAGCACCTGGTCGGCGATACGGCGCACCTCGTCGAGGTGATGCAGCACCACCACCACCGTGCAGCCCTGATCGGCCAGGCGGCGCAGCAGGCGCAGGGCCGCGAGCGCGTGGCCGATGTCCAGGCCCGCGGTCGGCTCATCCAGGAGGATGGCACGGGCACCGGTGGCGAGCGCGCGCGCCAGCAGCACGCGCTGGCTCTCGCCGCCGGAGAGCTCGTCGAAGCGGCGTTCGCCCAGTTCCCGGGCGTCGACCAGCACCAAGGCCCGGTCGATGGCCTGGCGGTCGAGCGCGGAGAGCCGCGCGAGCAGGCCCTGGTGGGCGAAGCGCCCGGTGGCCACCACGTTCAGCACGCTCATGCCCGCCGAGAGCTGGCTGCGCTGGGGCACGTAGGCGAGCACGCGTGCACGCCTGCGGCGCTCCATCGTCAGCACCTCCTCATGCGCGAGCGTGACCGTCCCTGCAGCGACCGGGAGAACGCCGATGATGGCCTTGAGCACGCTCGACTTGCCGGCGCCGTTGGGGCCGATCAGCGCCGTGACCGTGCCGGCACAGGCGGTCATGCTCAGCTCGCCGACCACCAGCCGGCCGCCCCTCTTCACCGACAGTCCGCGCACCATCAGCGTGCCGGCCGGGGCGGCGGCCGGGGCGGCGGATGGCTGCTGGTCGCCTGCGCCGCTCATGCCAGGCCCTCGCGGCGGCTGCGCATCAGGATGACCAGGAACAGCGGCGCCCCGATCATGCCGGTCACCACCCCCAGAGGGATTTCGCCGGTGGCCGGCAGGCTGCGCGCCAGGTCGTCGCACCACACCAGGTAGGCGGCCCCGCCCAGCGCGCATGCCGGCACCAGCGCCCGGTGGCCGACCCCGACCAGCGGGCGGCACAGGTGCGGCACCACGATGCCGACGAAGGCGACGCCGCCGCCCAGGAGCACCGCGGTGGCGGTCAGCACCGCGGTCCACACCAGCGTCCAGCGCCTGACCGCCGGGACATCCACGCCCAGCGAAGCGGCCTCCTCCTCGCCGGCGAGCATCAGGTCGAGCGAGCGGCCCCAGCCCCAGGCCGCGATCAGGCTGATGGCCAGCAGCGGCACGGCCATGAGCAGGGTCTGCGGCGTGGTGCCATCGACGCCGCCGAGGCTGAAGGCGACAAGGGCCCGGCCGAGCTGCCAGCTGTCCTGGCCGAGGCTGGTGAGGAAGGCCGACAGGGCGCCGTAGAGCGACGAGAGGATCACCCCGCACAGGAGCAGCGTCGCCAGGCCGGTCGCACGTCCGGCGACCAGCATCAGCACCACCAGCGACACCCCGGCGCCCAGCAGGCAGCCGACCGGCATGGCCATCTCCTGGACGAGCCAGCTGGGCGCCGAACCGGCCGCCAGGCCGGTCACCCCGGCGGTGGCGATCAGCACCAGCTGGCCTCCCACATGCGCGCCGGCGCTGCAGCCCAGCACATCCGGGCTGGCGAGCGGATTGCGGAACAGGCCCTGCATCAGCACGCCGCCGACGCTGAGGGCCGCGCCCGCCAGGCCCGCCGCCGCCAGCCGGCAGGTGCGCAGCTCGAGGAAGATGCCGCGCAGACGCAGGTCGTGCAGGCTGCCATGCCCGATCAGCATCCCCGCCAACGCCCCGGCGATGAGTGCAGCGGCGAGCAGGAGCAGGACCAGCCAATAGCGCACGTCGGCGATACTAGCGCAGGATCGCCGGGCAGGCCAGCGATGGGTGCGGGGTCGAGGTCAGAATGCCACCGTGGTGCCGACGAACAGGGCACGCGGCTCGGTGGTCGACTGGGGATAGAGCGCGTAATGGGCGTTGGTGAGGTTGTCGCCGCGCACATAGACCTCCCACATGCGCGAGAGCGTGACGCCCGCCGCCGCCCCCAGCAGGGTGTAGGGCGGCTCGTTCTGCGGGTTGGTGTAGGTGGCGATGAAGCGGTCCCAGACGCGCTCGACGCCGAGGCGGACCCACCCCGCCTGGCCATGCAGGATGGCGACCGCGCTGAGCCTGTTGGCGGGCTCCAGGGGCAGCGGCATGCGCGTGCCATCATCGCTATGCTGCCAGGTGTAGGACACCGCCAGCTCGAACGGATCAGCATGCCAGCGCAGGCTGTTCTCGACGCCCCTGATGCTGCTGTCGCTCGCGAGGTTGGCATAGCTGCCGCCATCCGGGTTGTAGGCGTAGGGGAAGACGATCATGTTGCGATAGCCGGTGCGGAACCAGGTATCGGTCAGCGTCAGCGCGGGGATGGGCAGCTGGAGCGTCTGTCCGGCCTCGACGCTGCGCGAGGTCTGCGCCTGCAGCGTCGGATTGCCGACGAACTGGCCGTAGCGCTCGAACAGGCTGGGGGCGAGGAAGCCGCTGCCAGTCGAGGCGAAGAGCTTGAGCGCATCGCCGAGCGGGAAGCTGGCGGCGCCGAGGCGATAGGTGTTGGCGGTGCCGACGTCGTCATAATGGTCGTGCCGACCGGTGACCGACAGCTCCAGGGCCTTGACCGACCAGCGCACTTCGCCCCACGCACCGCTGGTGTCCTGCCCATGATCGGTATCGGTCGCCCCGTAGACCTGGGTGATGTCGACCGCCTGCAGGGTGGAGTCGGCGCCGATGCTGATCACCGTGTGGTCGATGACATCGCTGCTGAGGCGGACCGAGGCATAGGTCTCATGGGAATCGAAGGTCTGGTCGCTCGGGCTGTACGGCGAGCCATAGGCATTGTCGTAGGCCGCGTTGATGGCGTCCTCGGTGGTGGCGTTGGGATAATAGCGGTCGATCACCGAGTAGGCGAGATCGGCGGCGGCGACCAGGTGCTCCGCCAGGATCAGCTGCCCGCCGCTGCTGGCGCGCCAGCTGGAGACATCGGTGGCGACGGTGTTGTCGTTGTTGCTGATGTCGAGGTAATCCCACTGGGTGATGCTGCGGGCGGTGCGCAGTCCCAGATAGGCGGTATCCTTGCCGGAGGCGTCATGGGCCACCAGCCGCACGCTGGCATCCACGCGGTCGAATCCATCGTTGGGATGGCCGCCGGTAGAGCCGTCATTGCCCGCGGTCTGGGTGCTGAAACCGTCGCTGCGCAGCGCCGAGATGCCGATGGCGTAGCCGAGCCAATCATTCAGGGGTCCGGTGGCCTGGGCATCGCCGCCTGCAGTGGCGAAGCTGCCGAACTCGGCGCGGATGCGCTCCTGCGCGGTATCGGTGGGCTGGATGCTGATCAGGTTGATCACCCCGCCGACGGCGTTGCTGCCATACAGGCCGCTCTGCTCGCCATGCACGACTTCGATGCGCCCGAGCCCTGCCGGGCTGAGCAGCTCGATGGCCGGGGAGCCATTGGTGCTGGTGGGATCGTCAACCGGGATGCCATCCTGCAGGATCTTGACCTCCTTCGATCCGCGGATGCTCAAAGAGACGGTGTTGGCCCACCCGCCCGCCGAGCTGTAGACGTTCACCCCGGGCAGATCGCGCAGCCAATCGAAGACGAACGGCTGGTAGCCGGCAAGGCGATCATCCGCCTGGGTGACCACATCGACGCTCGCGGTGCTGCGCTTCAACGGCAGGCTCTGCCGATCGGCGGTGACGATCATGGTGTCCTGGCTGGCATCGCCGCCGCTCGCCGAGCTCGCCGCAGGCGCGCTCGGCGTGGTGACGGGCGGGACGGTCGCATCCTCGGCGGCGAGGCTGTGCGAGAGGGCCGCCAGGGCAGCACTGGCCAGGACGGCGATGCGGGGGTGGCGGGGGGGCCGGGGCAGGGGCATGGCTGGTCCAGGTGCGCGTGGATCGATGCCGCACAGCACCGCGCTGTCCGGCAACCCGCGCCCACCCTGGCAATGGCATCACGGCGCGGCTGGACCCAAGCGGTCCTGCCGGCCATGACGGTACCCCATTCCACGAGGGTGGCGTCGCGAGGTCCAGGCAGGTCTCCTGACTTCCGGATCATCCCATTCCAGCCCCTTCCCGCGATGGCTCGCAGTGGGTCGTGCTGGATGGTCCCCGGTCACAGTGGCGGGTCCGCGCCGGAGTTGCTCGTGTGAGCGCACCGGCTTCCCTTTTCACCCGGCTGCAACGGTGCAGCCGGACACCTGAACGGCCTGGGTCATAGCGGTGCAGATGCGGCGATCAAGACCTGCCGCGGCGATGCCGCTGGCTGCATCGCCGCCTGCCTCCGGCAAGGCGCTTCCGCGCAGGTTGCCTCGCACCCACCCCCGTCGACACTCCCCCGGACAGCCAGGCCGCCGTCCGCATCGCGTATTCTGCTTCCACTCACCCAGGGACCGCTCCCATGCCGACCATCGCCATCCTCAGCGTCTCGGCCGGCGCCGGCCATGTGCGCGCGGCCCAGGCGATCGAGGCGTCGATCGGCCTCGCCCATCCGGGGGTGACGGCCGTGCATCTCGATGTCATGGACCTCGTCCCCAGACTGTTCCGCAAGCTCTACGCCGAGAGCTACCTGACGGTGGTCGACCGCCATCCGGCGCTGTGGGGCTACCTCTACCATACCGCCGACCGCGCGCGTCCGGATTCGACCCTCACCCGGCTGCGCCAGGGCATTGAGCGTCTGAACGCCCGGCGCTTCGCCAGGACCATCCACCAACTCAATCCCGATTACATCATCTGCACGCACTTCCTCCCGGCCCAGCTGCTGTCGCGCATGATCGCCAAGGAGGGTTTCGCCAAGCCGGTATGGGTGGTGGTGACGGATTTCGACGTCCATATGCTGTGGGTGCACCAGCATCTCACCGGCTATTGCGCCGCCGCCGAGGAGATCTCCTGGCGGATGCGCGATCGCGGCCTGGGCACCACCCGCATCGAGGTCACCGGCATCCCGATCATGCCCGTCTTCTCGCACACCCTGTCACGCGCGGCGTGCGCGGCGGAGCTCGGCATCGACCCCGGCATGACCACGCTGCTGATGATGTCGGGCGGCTTCGGCGTGGGTGCGCTCGATACCCTCTCCGAGCGCCTGCTGCGCATGCCCGGCCGCTTCCAGATCATCGCCCTGGCGGGGAGGAACCAGGCCCTGCTCGAGCGCCTCAAGGGCATCCAGGCGCGAAATCCCGGGCGATTGCTGCCGCTGGGTTTCACCAGTACCATCGAGCGTGTCATGACCTGCGCCGATGTCGCCATCACCAAGCCCGGCGGGCTGACGAGCTCGGAATGCCTGGCGATGGGCCTGCCGATGCTGGTGATCTCGCCGATCCCGGGCCAGGAGGAGCGCAACAGCGACTACCTGCTCGAGCACGGCGTGGCGCTCAAGGCCCACGATGCCGCCGGGCTGGAATTCCGCGCCCGCCTGCTGCTCCATGAGCCGCAACGCCTCGCGGCGATGCGTGCCAATGCCATGCGCATCGCGCAGCCCGCGGCTGGCGACCGGGTGGTCAAGGCGGTGATGGGGCACCCGGCGTGAGGGCGGGCATCCACGCGCCGCTGCTCATCGCCGGGGTGGCGATCCTGGCGGCATTCTTCGCCCAGGTCGAGATCCAGATCGAAGGCGACCACGGCTGGGCCTCGGGGCTGCCGGTGACCTTCCGCATCGATCACCATTGGCTGCTCGACCTGTTATGGGGCGGACGCCAGATGACCGGCTATCACGCCTGGGTGTTCCCCATGGTGGTGCTGTTCTTCCACCTGCCGATGCTCCAGCTGGCCAGCTGGTCGGCACGTCTCGAGGCGCGCGCCCTCGGCTGCACCATGCTGTTCTGGATCATCGAGGACGTGCTGTGGTTCATCCTCAACCCCGCCTTCGGCTGGGCGGCGCTGCATCCAGGGCCGGTCGGGCAGGCCGGCTGCGCCTGGTGGCACATCCACTGGTTCCTCGGCCTGCCGAGCGACTACTGGGTCTTCAGCGTCGTCGGCAGCCTCCTGCTGTGGTGGTCGTTCACAACGCCGCGCGCGGCAGGCGGACGGCAGGATGGCCAGCGGGACGGCATGGTCGCGGGTGGCTGAAGCAGCGCGGGTGGCTGGAGCAGGGCAGTCAGCTGGAGCGGATGGTGTGGGACGCGCAGGTGCCTGGTGCAGCCGGCGCCGCAGGCGACCGGCGCAGGGCATGCTGAGGCGCGCTAGTGGGTGTTGATCCGGCGCATGACCGGATGGACCGCGCTGCTGTCGCGCGAAATCGCCCCGTCCACTGCCTGCGGATCGATGACCGAGACGTGATCCCCCTGCACCACGACATAGTAGGGGCGGCTGGGATCCGGACCGGGGACGCTGATGACCTGGGTGTCGGCACGTTGGGCGAGGACGGGCGCAGGCGCCGAACCGCCAGCCGCATGCTGCAGAGCCCAGGCGCCGAGGAGTGCCACGGCCAAGCCGGCGGCAGTGGCTGCCGGCCAGGGCAGGCGGTAATGCCAGGCTGCCGCCGAGCGCACGGCGCAGACCGTGCCGCGCCCGCATTCGAGGCCGAGGGTGATGAGATCGTGGCGGGCCAGGCTGTCCTGGCACTCCACGCAGCGCGACAGGTGGGCGAACACCGCCGGATCGCTGCTCGCCATGATGGCGCCATCCGCGACCAGCGGCAGCAGCGGTTCGACATCCTCGCAGGTCAATGGCAGGGCAGCAGAGGAGGCGACCGTCTCCATGTCCTTACAGCTCTCCCCCGATGATCGCATCGAGCTGTTCCTTCAACGTAGCACGGCCACGGCAGAGGCGCACCTCGACGGCCTGCCGGCTGATGCCGAGGCGGGCGGAGATCGCTTCGTGGTCGAGGCCTTCGTCGATGCGCAGGCGGATGACTTCGCGTTGGCTGGCAGGCAGGCGCTCGAGCGCCCGCTGAACGGCTTCGATGCGTTCACGCGACAGCAGCTGCTCGCTCGGGCTGCGACCGAGATCGCCGACAGCCGAATGGTCGTTGAGCGCCTCGTTCGAGCTGCCCTTGCGGCGATCCTCTCGGCGCAGGTAGTCGAGGCAGGCATTGCGGGCGAGCTGGAACAGCCAGCCACGCACCGCGGCCGGATCGCGGACGCTCTCCAGGCGGCGCAGCACCTTCAAGCTGACCTCCTGGTAGATGTCATCGACGGTCGAGGCGTCGCGCACGTAGCGCTGCATGACGCGTCGCAGCGCCCCCTCCTCATGGGTGAGCAGGGCGATCGCCTCATCCTGACTGTTCCCAAGGACGAAGCCGGCTACAGTGGAGGCGGTGCTGCTCATCACCGGTGGAGACGCCTGGCGCTCCGGCAACCTTACGGTTGAGCGCTCGCTCGGTTCAGGGTTTGCAGCCTGGTCGGTCATGGCGACTGCATCCTAGCATATGTCTCCGCCAGCTCCACTGTTGGATGCCGTCTGGCAATCCCGTGCCATCGCCCGCCCGCCAGCCGGCCTCTGCCACTGGCATTGACTTTTGGCGTAATTCATGGCTGATGAAGAGGTTGCGTGGTGCGCTACTCGCGCAGCTTATCGAGCGATGCGACATCGCGGATGCTGGCTTTGGCGCGCAGCATGGTGATCGCCTCGCGCCTGAGTATGGCCATGCGCTTCGGCTTCTCGGTCGCCTCGAGCTCGGCGGTGACCTCGGCGAACTCCCGGCTGCGGGCAGCGACCGTCTCGGTCACCAGGACCAGGCAGCACAGCTCGCCGGCACGGAAGACCGGAGACAGTTCGCCGGGCTTGAGCGCAAACACCACCTGATCGAAGTCCTTCCCTTCCGACCCTGGTTCCAGCCAGCCGCGGTCACCGCCATCGCTGGCGCCAGGACCCTGGCTGCTGGCACGTGCGGCCGCCTTGAAGGCGTCGACGCCTTTGCCCTCGATCTGGGTGCGTATGTCGGAGAGCTGATGGAAGGTCGCATCGGCATCGCGCAGATGGGTACCCATCGCCTGGGCCTGCACCGCGGCCTTGACCAGATCGCTGCTCGCCTGGTCGAGGCCAGCCGTGCCGTCGAGGGCCGCCACCGTAGCGATGGTCTCATCCAGCAGCTTCGCCTGCACCTCGGGGCTGCCACTGAGGTAGGCATCGAGCCGGCTGTCGACCACCTTCTTGATCATCGGATTGCCGGCATCCTGACAGCGCTTGAACACCGCCAGCTTGGCCAGCTTGACCTCCTTCTTCTCCTCGAGGCCGGTGGGGCGCAGGACGATCTCCAGCAGCTTGGCGCGGGGCGGTCGGTAGAATTCCTTCGCCCGGACCTCGTAATCATGCATCAGCTCGATCGGCCCGATGGTGGCGGCGCGGATCTCCAGGAAACCCATGATGAAGTCGATGCTCTGCCTGCGCTCGATGGCCTTGCGCTGCAACGCCTGCTCGTGCAGCGTCAGGGTCCTGCCTGTGGTGCGCGCCCGTTCGAGCACCTGCTGGGTGATGCGTTCGTGGTCGAGCAGCTGGAAATGGTGCTCCTCGGCGAACTCCTTGGCGTACTGGACCAGGAGCTCCTCATCGGTGAGCTCCTCCAGCGAGACCCGGCTGAAGGACATCCATTGGCTCATGCCCGAGGGGGTGATGCCCTTGTCGACGCTGATGCGCTCCTGATTGCGCTGGAACACATCGCCGAGGGAGATGATCTGGTCGTTGACGTAGCGAACGGTCTCATCCGCCAGCTCGGACGCCGAGAGGCGCACCGATGTCGCCACCAGGATCACGATCAGGAGCCATTGCATGGCGGGAGTCTAGGTGCTCGATACTCAAGAAAAGGGCGAATCCCCGGATGCTCCGAGGATTCGCCCGTTCACCCGCGCGGCTGCCGCGTCGATGCCGTCGCTCAGTTGCCGAGATAGATCTCGACCCGGCGGTTGGCCGCCTCGTCCGTGCCACGTGGCTGCTGGTCGCCGCGGAACTGGCCCTTCAGCCGCTTGGGCTCGACACCGGCCGCCTGCAGCGCGCGGATCACCGCAGCGGCGCGCGCACCGGAGAGGCCCCAGTTGTCGACGTACTTCTCCTTGGTCGAGGCGCGCGACACCGGGGTCTTGTCGGTGTGGCCTTCGACAATCACCATCGAGGACGACTGGTTGAGGCGGGCGGCGATCTTCTCGACCGCCTTCTTGCCATCGGCGCTGAGCTCGGCGGAGCCCTTGGCGAAGGCGAAGTCCTCGTTCAGCGCCAGTCCACCGCGCTCGGTCCTGGAGGTGCCTTCGATCACCTCGCCGTCGGCGAGCTTCTTCATCTCATCGCCGATCGAGGGGTTCGCCGGGCCGTTGTGGGCCTTGGCCAGCTCGTCCTCGGCATTCTTGAGTCGTGCATGCAGCGAGTCGTTCTCACCCTTCAGCCGAGCCACCTCGCCGGTCAGGCGCTCGTTCTCGGCTGTGACTTCATCCTGCTCGACCGACTTGGTGTCGCCACGTGTATGGCAACCGGACAACGCCATGACAGCGAGTAGCGGGATGAGCAAGGCAGAGCGGACGACATTCATGGAGGAGCTCCGGGTACAGGGTGCGTGCACGCAGCCGACCGCACCATGGGCGACCAGCGAGGCGAAGGTGGCTGCAACACTAGCCAGGGCCCTGCTGACACGCAAGGGGATGCTCAGCCGACGGTGGTCGTCGGCGCGGCAGTCACTTGGTGGACGACCAGACGATGACGACCTTGGGTTCCTTGATCTCGGCCCCGCCTGTGGTCGGGGTCGTATCGTCGGACACGTCATAGACGATATCGCCGACCTTCGACTTGGCCTTCTTGCCATCTGCCTCGACGCTGGAGATCACGAAGGTGTCCCAGCGCTCGGCCTTGCTGAATTTGTTGAGCCAGGCCTTGTAGCGCCAGTCCGCCTGCTGGTCCTTGTCCGGGTTCTTGATGTCGACGAACTCGCCGCCGGAGTGCAGCTGGGCGAATTTGGCCGCGTCCGGTTCGACCGAGAACCCGGCCACCGAACTCGCCATGTTGGTCCAGCCGTTGTCGTCGAGGCCGCGCAGGACATTGCCCTTGACGTCGCGCTCGCCGAAGGCGTGCGGGAGCAAGGCGATGAAGTAATAGGGGGTGATGAGCGCCAGGCCGACGATGAGCGTCAGAGCCATGAGGGTGGGCCAGATCCAATGCACCGACACCACCTCCGCCCGGGCGCGATTGCTGCGCACGCTGCGCCGCGAGGAGCTGCCGATCGACTGCGTCGCTTCGACTTGCGAGGTCTGGAAGTCGATCGAGCCGGTGGTGCCGCCGACCTGGGTCTCCTCGACCGCGGTCATCACCGCGGTATTGGAGTCGGTGAAATTGAGGTTGCCGGCCTGGGTCGCCTTGGTCTTGTCGAAGTTCAAGTCCTTGGTGTTGCCGTCATCGAAGCTCACCACCTCGAGCTCGTCGCCGAAGGTGATCGACTCGGTGGAGCTGTTGGTATCCTTGCGCGGCTGCACGATGGTCTCGGAGGCATCGTCCACCACCTTGCCGAGATCGATCGACAGCTCGTCGCTGTCGCCGGTCAGCACGATGGTACCCTCGTCGTCGCCCTTCTCCTTGGCGACCTTCTCGACATCCTCCTTGTTGAGCATCAGCTTGCCCTGCACCCGTTGGGCGCGGACGGTGCCGGCGTTGATGTGGTTGTTGAGCGCTGCATCATCGCAATTCAACAAGCTCTTCGCCTCTTTGGCGTCAATCATATCAGCCATCGTAAGTCTCCGGCAGGTAAGGTCGTGGAGGTGGACCTCGGGTGCGGGCTGCAGCCTAGGCAACGACAACGGGGGGGACAGGGGACCTCCGCCGGCCCCCTGGAGTGCGGCTCATACACCGATTCCGCCGCCCAAGAGCTCCAGCTCGGAAGCGCTAAACCCTGCCTGGCGCCGGCCATACAGATCGAGCGGCGTCGGCCATGGGTGCTGACCGGGAAAATGCCGGGCCAGCACCGCAGCGAAGTGCCCAAGGGGTTCGCGGCCCTGGCTGACGCACCACCACTGCTGCCAGCGGGTGCCGATGGCGACGTGGCCGATCTCGTCCTGGTAGATCACCGAGAGCACCTGGTGGGCGTCGGGATCGAGCTCATGCAGGCGTGGCAGCAGCTCGGCGGCGACATCCAGCCCGCGCGCCTCCAGCACCCGCGGCACCACCACCAGGTGCTCGCCCAGGTCGCGGCAGGCGAGGGTCGATTCCCACAGGCGGAAGTGCACCGGCTCGTCCCCCGGGGCGATGCCGCGGCCTGCGAGCAGCTCCTCGAGCAAGGCGGCGTGGCGCGCCTCGTCGCGGGCGATGCCAAGGAAATCCTCATGGAAGGCGCGCGGCAGCCCGGACCCGCGCAAGCAGGCGACCACCGCCAGATCGATGGCGCTCAGCTCGATGTGGTGGATGGCGAGCAGGAAGCGGTTGCGCGTCCCGGCATGGGCGAGGGTGCGCCGGCGGCGCGGGGGCGAAATGGCCTCGCGCAGGGCGGCAGCGCGACCCGGCCGCCGCGGCAGCTCCGGCATCGGCCAGGCGGCGCCATCGGCAGGCGCGACCAGCCCCGCGAGCGCTGCCGCCTTGGCGGCCGGCGTCGCGGCCTCGAGCGACCGGCCCAGGGCATTGAGGTAGGAGGCGATCTCGGCTCCGGCCATCAGCGCACCGTCAGGTGGCGAGCGAGCAGTTCCTCGCGCACGAGGAAGCGCAGGCGGTCGATGTCGACGTTGCGCCCGGGGCAGACGGTCGCCTTGCCCGGCACATCGCGGTGGCCGATGATGCGGCTGACCGACAGCGTAGGGATGTTGGAGATCAGCAGTGCGCACAGCTCGACCAGGCGCTTCTCCTGGAAGGCGTTGAAGGGTTCGATATCGAAATTGCCGATCAGGCAGATGCCGATGCCATCGGCATTGTAGGGTGCCTGGAGGGGATTGGGACCGGCATGGGCGCCGTGGGTCTGCGTCTCCCAGCGATAGGTGGCATCGATGCGTCCCAATGGCATATCGGTGCCGTTGCCGATGACGAAATGGTAGCCGATGCCGTCCCAGCCGCGCACCTCCTGATGCTCGCGATCGATCTCCTCGGACGAGCTGCGGCGGCTGGCGCTGTGGTGGATGACGATCCAGCGCCAGGGATGGATCGGGGTGGTCGCCGGTGGCGCCACGTCGGACCATGCGAGCACATCCTCGACCTGCGGCGGGGGCCTGACCAGGGTCCAGACCAGGGCGGCCAGCAGCGCGATGATGGCGAACAGGAGGATGCGCCTGGTGGCCGGCTCAGGTGGCGCCTGCTCGGCTGGCACCGCCTGCAGGCGCAGGGTGGTCCGGCGGGAGGACGGCGGCGGACCCGGCGCATCGGTCATTGGTCGAGAAATACCGCCACATCGGCGACCGGCAGGATATTGCCATCGGCGAGCGGCCGCCGGCGCAGCGCCAGGCGCCAGTAGGGCCGGATGCGGTAGCCGAGTCCCTTGCCGTGCTCGCACAGGCGGCGCACGGTGGCCGGCAGGTCGCGGATGGGCCCAGCATGCGCGATCGACAGCGCATAGAGCGCACGGTAATCCTCGATCTGCACGCCAGGGATGGGTATCGGCAGCCCGGTGATGGCGACGCCGACCTGGCATGACCAGTGGCTCGGCGGGCTGTCCTCAGGGGCGACGCTGAAGAGCATCGTCACCGGCCCGTATGGAGTGACCTCACGGCCAGCAAGATGCTGCCTGAGCTCCTCGGCAAGCGCAAATGGGTCAAGGGGATAGCCTGCGCTCGCCAAGCCGGCATAGCGCATGTTCCCTTCGCGTTTGAGCAGTGGATCGGGCACACGGTCTCCACCGGTAACGGCCAGCTGCCGCAGTGCCGACACCGCTTACCCGATCAGCCGCACGGCGCAAGGACAGAGAGCGCAACATGCAGCCAGCGGAGGCTGGGATCGCGCTGCGCTGGGCAGAAGTGCTTGCCTAGGCCAGGAAAGGCGCACAATTCACGCTAATCCCGCTTTTCCGCTCGGCATCCCTCAGGCGAACATGGCTGCCGATCACGGGCGAATGGCAAAGGACTTGAACGAGTTTCCGCCGCTTTCCGGCACAGATCACGCATCCACCACACTCCATGAGGTACTCCAGTGGCTACAACAGGTACGGTTGTCCGTTTTGATCGACGTCGCGGGTATGGCTTCGTCGCCCCCGATGATGGCGGCGAAGATGTCTTCGTCCACCAGAACAACATCAACATGGAGGGCTTCCGTTTCCTGCAGGTGGGCGAGCGCGTCAGCTACGAGCTGGAAGTCGGCGAGAAGGGCATGAAGGCGGTCTCCGTCGCCCTGGTCGAGCCACGGGTGGCGCGGCCAGCGCGCGAGGACGGAGCCGAGGGCTTCGAGGATGAGGGCGATGACCGCGACAGCCGCGATGCCTACCCGGCGCGGCCGCCACGCGAAGCGCGCGAGCCGCGTCCGCCACGCGCCGCCGCACCTGCACCCCGCCGTGCAGCGGAAGACGACAGCAGCCTGCAGGTGGACAAGCTCCGGCGCAAGCAGGAGCGCCTGATCAGCCTGCTGGTCGAGAAGGGCATCCTCGCCCCCGGCGAGATCGATGGCCTGGAGAGCGGCACCGCCGCAAAGAGCGATAGCGGCCGCGCCGACGCCTGATTCCCGGCACCGCCTTCACGGGCCCGCGGCGCTGCCGCGGGCCCGGTCGTATCCTGACAGATCCGCCCGCTGGTGGCTGCCACACTGCCGCTTCCCAAGTGCCGCCCAGCGATCATCCTTCCGGCCATGACTACCGATCTCACCCAGGTCATCATCTTCGGTGCGTCCGGCGATCTCACAGCACGCAAGCTGGTGCCGGCCCTGTATGCCGCCTATTGCCAGGGGCTCTTCCCGGGACGCCTGCAGCTGGTCGGCGTGGCGCGCCGGCCCTGGGACGATGCCTCCTTCCGCGACATCCTGACCCAGAACGCTCCGAAGATAAAGAGCTGCAGCTACGACAGCTGGGAAGCCTTCCTCAAGCTGACCAGCTATGTGCAGACCCACCTCGAGACGCGCACCGACTACGCCAACCTCGGCACCCGCCTGGCCGCGATCGCCAACGGCCCGTGCCATCGGGTCTTCTACCTCGCGGTGAAGCCCGAGCTCTGCCTGCCCTCGGTGGAGAACCTCAAGGCCGTCGGCCTGCTCGAACAGGCCGATGGCCTGACCCGCCGGGTGGTGGTCGAGAAGCCCTTCGGCACCGATCTGCCGAGCTCGCGCACGCTCAACGATGCGCTGCTGCGCCTGCTGAGCGAGGACCAGCTCTACCGCATCGACCACTACCTCGGCAAGGAGACGGTGCAGAACCTGCTGGTGTTCCGCTTCCGCAATGCCTTCTTCGAGCCGTTGTGGAACCAGAAGTACGTCGAGCTGGTGCAGATAACCGTCGCCGAGACGGTCGGCATGGAATCCGGGCGCGGCGGCTACTACGACACTTCGGGCGCGATCCGCGACATCCTGCAGAACCACCTGCTCCAGCTGGTCTCGCTGGTGGCGATGGAGCCCCCCTCCTCGCTCAGCCAGAAGGCCATCCGCGACGAGAAGGTCAAGGTGCTGCAGTGCCTGCGGCCGCCGAGCGACATGCCCGATGCGTCCAGGATCATCGTGCGCGGGCAGTACGAGGGCTACCGCCAGGAGGCTGGCGTCAACCCGCAGTCCAGCACCGAGACCTACATCGCTGCGCGCGCCTATATCGACAACTGGCGCTGGGGCGGCGTGCCGTTCCTGCTGCGCACCGGCAAGAACCTGCCGGCGCGCTTCACCTCGATCACGGTGCAGTTCCGCATGCCGCCGACCACCTTGTTCGGCTCCTACCAGGAATGCCACCTGCGCCCGAACAAGATCACCCTGCGCATCCAGCCCAATGACGGCATCGATCTCGATTTCGACGTCAAGGAGCCCGGCAGCGGCCTGGTGGTCCGCCCGGCGAAGCTGAACTTCGACTACGAGAACTACTTCAAGAAGCCGAGCCCGGACGCCTACCAGCGCCTGCTCCAGGATGTCGTCACCGGCGACCAGGCGCTCTTCATCCGCTCCGATGAGGTCGAGCAGTCCTGGCGCTGGGCGGACAGCCTGCGCGAGGCCATGCAGGGGACGCCGGTCCTGCCCTACGCCAAGGGCACATGGGGTCCGCCGGTGGCCAACGACCTGTATGGCGAATGCGAAGGACGCTGGGTCACCGGATGAGCGCCAGGAGCTGCTGCAGCGGCTGACGCCATCCGCCACGTGCATAGAGCGCCATGACGGTACGCATTGGCGTCTGCGCTGCCGTCACCAAGCTCTCCGCCCGACTGGAATGACACGAACTGAACCTTGCCGAGCTGTATCGAATCCCACCCTAGCGAACCGTACCGAAACGAACCAAGCCATGGATGTGCCCCGCACGCCATCGAGGAGCGCCGCATGTCGTCCGATGCCCTGAAGAAGAAGATGCAGACCGCCACCCTGGTCGAGAAGCAGGTGTTCGCCGGCGGACGGCTGGGGATCTTCAAGCTCAAGCCCACCAGCGGCACCCGCTGGTGGTACCAGGCCGGCCAGTATACCACCCTCGGCCTCGACACCTCGGCACACGGCTTCGTGCCGCGCGCGTACTCGATCGCCGGCAGTCCGCTCGACGATGGCAGCCTGGAATTCTACATCGCCCTGGTGGATAAGGGCCAGCTGACGCCGACCATCTTCGCCCAGGAGCTCGGAGCGACCTTCCACTACCTCACGCCCAAGGGCCGCTTCACCATCAAGCACAGCGGCAGGCACACCATCGTCATGGTCGCCACCGGCACCGGCCTGGCGCCCTTCGTCGCCCAGATCCGCTCGCTGTGGAAGCTGCACCAGAGCGGCATCGCCAGCGGCCACCGCGTGGTGCTCTTCTACGGCGCGAGCTACAGCGACGAGTTCGGCTACCGCCAGGAGCTCGAAGGCTATGCCGCCGCGCGCAAGGACGGCTTCGACTTCACCTTCATCTGCACCTCCAGCCGCCCTGACCCCGCGCGCGGCTGGACCCCCGCCATCGCCCAGGGCCGCGTCAACGAGGTGGTGCGCCACGTCTTCGACCAGCCCATCCCCGCCGGACGCACGGTGAGCATGCCGGAGGGCGTCGATGCCGCGGCGCTGCGGGCGCACGTGCTCGCCGGTGGTGCAGCCCAGGTGGCGTTCATGGGCTGCGGCAATCCCGGCATGATCGAGGACCTCAAGGCGCCGATCGCCAGCCTGGGGATCGGCGCCTACCTGATCGAGGAGTTCTGGAAGGCATAGTCGTATTTTATTATATAAATGTATTTCATATAGTAATTTATGATTTATCCATATCGGCATATGGAGAAACTGTGGAGAAACTAGAGCTGTAATCCGAGGCTTTATCGGTCCCATCCGTTCCACGCCGTTGACCGCCGCCCTGAGTCACTGGATCTCATCCTGGCAGGCGACCCCGGCCGGGCTCGAAGTGCCAGAGCGGCCGCCATTGGCCGCTGGCCCGCTGACCGGTACGTACGCCCGGATGGTGTCCGGCGAGTTCGATGGAACGCAAGGCGCGGGCGTCGGCTCCAGCTCGAGTCCGGACGGTTGATCTGGCTTCCGTTTATTCTGGCCGCTTAGTTTCCGTTTATTCTGGCCGGTGCCCACCCAGTGGGCCCCATCCGGGAATCCCAGTCTGCTAGGGTGGTTACACCACCCCCGGGACCCGGAAAGTGATAAGCCCCATGAGCCGTTTGGCCATCCACCACCAGGCTGCCCTCGCGCGTACCCACGCCGAGATCGCCGCCGCTGTCTCCTCCCTCCACCCAGAGCAACCGGTCTCCATCCGGTCGGTGCGCCGCATCCTCCAAGAGCCCGCTCCCAGCCTTCTGGAGCTATCAGCGGACCCCCAGAAGCGTGCTGCATCTGGCCCCGGTCGCCCGAGCGTCGCCGAATCTCTGCGCGAGCAGGTGGCGACCACCCTCGAGACTGAGCCGCATCTTCTCACGTCTGAACTGCTCCGTCGTGCGCGCGACCTCTGGGCCTACAAGGGAGAGAAGACCGCATTCTACAAGCTGGTGAAATCCGTACGCAAGCCAGAGGGTCTCGGCGCGGAGCCGATCGTGCGATTTGAAGGTGTTGCTGGGGAATATGCCCAGTTCGACTTCGGTGAGCGATGGATGACCTATTCCGATGGCAAACGACGGAAGGTCATCGTGTTTGTTGGCCGGCTGAAATTCAGCCGACACGTCCATGTCGTCGTCGTTCCCGATCAGAAGGCGGAAACCTTGGTACGCGCCGTGGTATCGTGCCTCGCCGTGTGGCGCTGCGTGCCGCTGATCTGGGTGTTCGACAATCCCAAGACGGTCAGGACATCGAAGATCGGCGAGCCGATCATCATCCATCCCTACCTGGCTGGACTGGCTGCCGAACTCAACGCCGCCGTGCTGCTCTGCACGCCGCATCAACCCCAGCAAAAGGGTTCCGTCGAACGCGGCGTTGGCTGGTTCAAGAACAGCTTCCTGGCCCAGAGGAACTTCCTCGATGCGGACGACATGGCCAGTCAGCGCACCCAGTGGCTGGAGGAGGTGAACCAGCGTCGTCCCAGCGATGCCACAGGCGTGATCCCCGCCGTGCGCTTGGAGCATGAACGCGCTGTCCTGGGTGATCGCATCCTGCCGTTCTCGCCAGCAACCTTCGCTCTGCGGATCCCCCTGACCGTCCTCCCGACGGGGATGATCCACGTCATGGGCACCAGCTATTCGGTGGACCCGACCAAGGTCGGAGCACCCGCGATAGCGCTCATGCGGGCTGATACGGTGGAGATCGTCATCTCGGGAAAGCGGTGCACCCACCGGCGCATCGACTGGTGCGAGATCCCGCAGCGCCTGCCGGAGCACCGCCGTGAGATGCTGGGCGTGGTACACGGAGAGCGGAAACGGAACAGCTTCCAGCGGCAGTGCCTCTGGGAGGTCGGCCCGAACGGCCAATTGTTCCTGGAGCGCCTCATCCATCGACTGGGACCAGACTCGTCGGGGTGGTATGGGCCGGTCAAGCGGCTGTACGCCCTGCTGGAGGAGCATGGCGATAGCGCCATCGAGGCGGCGTTCGGCACCTGCAGCGCTCAGGGGCGATATGACGTCAATGCCGTGGTCGCAGCACTCCGTCCATCCCCAGCCATGTCGGCGGGAGCGCAGCCATGAAGAAGCGCGCCATTCTCCCGGCCAATCTCACCCCGGCGACCTGCGACCTGCCGCTCCTTCTGCGGCGCCTTTCCCTGCCGACCATCCGTCGGCTGCTGGATGATACCGAGCGACTGGCCATCGATCGCCAGTGGGGCCACCGGGAATTCCTTGCCCATCTCATCGTGTCGGAGGTGCTCAACCGGGATCAGACCAGGGTGCAGCGACTGACCCGTGCAGCGCGCTTCCCGTATCTCAAGACGATCGATGACTTCACCTTCGCCCCCAAGGGCGGTGTCCGCAGAGACCTGATCGCCCCGTATCTCACCCCTGATTTCGCAGTCTCTGGGCGGAATCTCGTGCTTTCCGGAAAACCTGGGCGCGGAAAGACCCATCTGGCCATCGCCATTGCATTCGCTGCCATACAAGCTGGCTACGATGCCCGGTACATCATCGCCGCCCATCTCATCGATGAGCTCACCAAGGCGGCAAAAATCGGTCAGCTCCGAGATGCCGCAGAGCCCTTTATCGCCACCAAAGTGCTCATCATTGATGAGCTCGGCTACCTCCCGCATGCCGCCGATGCGGCCAATGTCCTGTACACCATCATCGATGCCCGGTACATCCAGCGCCGACCGACCCTTTTCACCACCAACAAGCCGCTGCGGCGATGGGGTGATGTGCTCCATGACCAAGATCTCGCCGAGGCGCTCCTCGACCGCATCCTGGAAAATGGGCGGCACATCGAGCTCGCTGGTCGCTCCTGGCGAACGGCGGTCGAGAGTCATACCCACGCCGAGTCAGCTTCGCACGCAGAGCCTGTGGGAGGCGTTCTCCCGTCAGGCTGACCGAGGTGGGCGACAGGCCGGGGGCCCTCCGCCCCCGGTCAGCGTAGGCGCCACTAAAGCGCCGGAGTGGTGGCGGCCACCGGTCACGTAACTCATCGGCTTGCCTCTGCCTTGAAGGCCATTCTGATCACCCCAGCACGCGGCGTAGAGTAGGGACCAGAGGTTTCATCCTCTGGTCCCCCTCGTCAAACTGGACTTGCAGATTTCCCACATCCAGCTTTCCCGACGGATTCATCACCGGACTTTCGCAGTCGGAGTCTTCAGCAACACCAGGCCAAGATCATTGGTCAGATGTGGCCACCAACTGACCCCTGCCGGTGGCCGGTAGGGACGTTGGCTCCGTCGTCTCAGGTGGCGATACAGGCGGCCGACGATGAAGGTATTGATGCGCGCAAAACATCGGGCTGGACGTCCCAAGCGATGATAGACAGCCCATCCCGCAGTCTGCCGGTTCACCCGGTCGATCAGTTGCGTGATAGGAAGCCAACTCATCTCGCGACAGATGATCTTCCGCAGATTCTCCCTTTCCGTGGCCATCGCCTTGGGCGATGGCTGGGCAGTCAGGTAGCGTGTTTTGCGACCGAACTGATCGGGCGCATACCACGTGCGGTATCCGAGGAAATCCAAAGCCTCATCATTCTTCGGCGATAGCCGCCTGATTGAGGTTTTGGACCGGTTGATCGTCAGGCCAAAGCGGCCTTCCAGCGTTTCCTCCACCCACGAAGTGATGCGATCGCCGATGTATTTCGCATGGATAGTCAGGTCATCGGCAAATCGTACCAACCTCGCATTCGCCCACCACCGCGGACCATCCGCCCGGTGGAAGAGCTTGTCGAACCAGTGCAGGTATAGGTTGGCCAGCAGGGGCGATATCACCCCTCCCTGCGGCGTTCCCGCGTTCGGACGTGAACGTTTTGGCGGCCCCCCATGTTCATCCCGTTCCTCCACTTCCGCCTTCAGCCAGAGTCGAAGCAACGAGAGGACCGATCGGTCCGCAATGCGTCGCTCGACTGCCAGCATCAGCTTATCGTGGGGGATCGTGTCGAAATAGGAGGACAGATCCGCATCGTACACCTCTGATCGCCCTTCCTTCACGTTGCCGATCACCTCCCGCAGGGCGTCATGCGCCGAGCGGTCAGGCCGGTATCCGTGAGAGCACTCCAGGAAGTCTGCCTCGAAGATCGGTTCAATGATGATCTTCACCGCTGTCTGCACCACCCGGTCCTTGACCGTAGGAATGCCCAGCGGACGCAGCTTCCCATTCGCCTTCGGGATCATCACCCGTCGCACAGCTGCTGGTCGGTAACTCTTGGAGCGAAGTTCCGACTCAATGTTATTGAGCAGGTTCTCCACCCCACTTGGGCGAGCCTCCACCTCAGCGATGGAGACTTTATCCACACCGGGACTGCCGTTGTTCGAGGCAACCCGGTCCCATGCCGACTGCAGCACATCACGCCGGAGAATCAGGCCAAATAACGAGTAAAACCTGAATCCCGGTTCCTGCTTCGCCTTGTGATAGAGCTTCTGTTGCAGCCCGAAGATGGCCGGCGGCATCCTCGCCAGATTGGTCGATGACCAAACCGGTGATTCGTCCGCGTCTTCTGTCATGGCAGAGTTCATCTGCAATCAGATCTCCAGGCTGCTACATCCGCTTTCCGCCGGCAGGGGTCCTTCGCTCCACCAGCTTTCACCGGCTTCATCGCTACTATGTCCCCCTCCGACCTCCGCCACCGCATCTCCCACGGTTATTCATTCCCGTTTTGGACTCGGGGTACAACCCCAGCAGTGGCGGCCATCTCAGGTTCCTTGACTATCCTCTCGGTACGCGCTGCCCGCTTACACCCCGGGGGACTGGACGACTGCACATGCCTGTGGCTTCATCATCCATTCTGGCTTCACCCATTCTGGGGGGCTGGCCATCCCCGTCTTCTATGTCGGGGCCGGAATCGGTTCACGCTTTCGCATTGCGGCTCGCACCGTGCGCCTTCTGGGGCACCGTCAGCCCGGTTGCCCGGAGATAACTGACGCCCAGTTGGCTACATGTTCACAGGCACTTACATGATCGACTCCTTTCAGTCGACAAGGATGGTCAGGCTTGTCCTGACGCACCAGAATAAACGGAAGACCGCGGCCATAATTTCCGGAAGTCACAGTTGATCGGGCGGGCGGATTCGGGTGGCTTCACCACTGGCTTCGCAATTCGCGGAACATCGATAATCGATCGCGGAGATCCTTCTTTGCCTTGACCAAGACCAAGTTGAGAACGGCGCGTGCCTGGGCGATCAAGGAGACAGCCGCGTCCCTCTGGAGCTACGTCAAGATGGGATCAGCCGAAAAGTCCTGGAAGTGCATTCTCTCCTGGATTGCCCGCTGCCGTCTTTCGCCTGTCGTCAAGGTGGGGCAGATGGTGCGAGAACATCTATGGGGAATCCTAAATGCCATCATGCACAAGGCGAACAATGCCATGTCCGAGGCGAAGAATGCTGGCATTCAGAAGATCAAGGCGGGTGCATGTGGATTTCGAAGCCGAGAAAGGTTCCGTCGGGCGATCCTCTTCCACTTCGGAGGGCTCAACCTTATGCCCGAGCTATTCGCATTTTGGTAATTCACCCACACGAGTTTCTGATGAACCATAAATATGATTCTAAATCAGATAAAACTCAAAAATAGCAAGACGTACAAGAGCATGGATGGGGAAGATAAAAAGCTAGGGACTGGCAAGTAGACCTGCCAAAGCTTTGGCGGCCTTCGTTGCATCACCATCCCATGGATGGTATAGGCGATCACTTAAAAGGGGCAAGTCAGTCAGAAATAAATCAATTTCTTCTTTAGTGCCAACCATTATCGGAACTATCTTTTTTTTATTTGCAATGTCCATAGCTATAGCAGCGTTTATTTCAGCCAGTGGCCATGACTTCTTAATTGAATTCGTGCTAATAATTGCAACAATGTATTTGCTTCTTCCCATTGCGTCATTTATCTTTTTTACGAATGAATCCCCAAGTTTTATATAATTTTCATCTATGAACGATTTAACGCTCAGTAACTTCAGCGCTTCATCTATTGGTCTTGCAATTGCATCTTTATCTTCTGATGCATGGCATAGAAAAAAATCAAACATATTTAATTTTCCTTTCCCTAGAACGATAAATTCAGGGGGTTTGTTGTCGATTAATGCCATATCACTGCATAATTTTAGGAATATACTATCATTCTCGCCTCTAATCTGTTTGATATATGCAATGTGTCCATATACAACGTTTTTTAAATATTGTCCATTTAATTTATCGTCAGGGATCTTTGGCTTTTTCTTGGCGTGATTGGCAATGTACCATTTTTCTGCAGGGCATAGTCCCTTGACTTTCCATTCGTGGATAATGCAGCGAATTTTCCGCACAAAATCTCGACTGACATTTGGAAATTGATTTACAGTCAGTCCGGTTACTTCTTGCCTTGTCCCTGGAAATTGAATTCTGAATTTACTACTATTAATTTTAAATCCGGAATCTGAGACTGCTTTTATTATATCATTACCCGGCTCAAGGTTTCCCGTAAATGGATTACTTCCGACCCAAGTTGCAATATTTGCAGGGACGCTTTTGAGTGTTGATGAGAATGTTAAATCATCAGCATATCGTGAATATGTAATTTTGTGTTTTTTCGCTAAGGAAATCATGTTCTTATCGAGACTTCTGGCGATTACATTTGAAATCAGCGGTGAAGTGCGCGCCCCTTGTGGCAATTTATTTTCGAATGTAAGTATTTGTGCTAGAACACTGGATACTTTATCTGGAAAATTCCATGGCTTATTCTGGAGAATTCCACGAACTCTTCCAAAATTGATACTCCCATAGAAATCTTCCAGATCAATATTTAATACCCATTTTCTCTTGGTGTGACAAATTGCGTTGGTTAGAATGCCCTTTCCGTCAACAAATCCGTGCACCCACTTTGGAGCTAAATATAGCGGCGAAAGAATCTTAAGTAATTTACCATGTAAAATATTTATGCTTTTACCGGGAGCTGTAATATGGCGATGGCCGCCCCGCTTTTTGGGTATGCTAAATTTTTTATAATTTTTCTTGGAATTGGCGCCATACAAAATGAAATTCAGCTGTCCTTCGGGAATTTCGAGAGCATCTGCTGCAGATGCTCCACGATTTGCGGATCTTAATATGGCCAATGCTTCTTCTGGACTTCTTTTTAATGAAGCCGACAACATGTGCTGCCCTCGCCTTTACGCTAGCCACTTATAGCAACTATTTATAAAGCAACTTAACCCCAGAGCAACGTGATGCGTAGTGAAGTCACGTTCTCGTTTTCGACCGCGATGCACGGTCAAAAATAGAGGGCAGGCACATGTTGCCGACCTCAATATCTTCGGATTGAGATTTTGAGATTGGTACTGAGGAAATTGAAGATTAATATTCATGAGAATGGATTTAAATTTATTTTACTTCGTCACTATAAATAGCATGTCATTCTACTTAACTTTCTCGGAGTGATCCATCCCCGACATCCGGCGATGGATGCACAGATATAAATAGCTATATTTGGCAATTCAAATAAATTCACAATCAGGCATTAGAGTTCAAGGTTTGTTAATCACACACCTTGTCCAGTGATTCAACCTGATGCATCCGAGATGTAATGCGAATCAACGTATTTTTCCATAGTAAAAAATTGATGAAATGGTAAAGTTGTGAGTTTATATTGCTGGTAGTCGCGGAAATTCTACGAGATATTTAAGGATATACGATAAAACTTCGGTAGCAGAATCTAGTGGAAAGCTACCATGGATGGAGGCAATTTGGTCACAGTTAAGGGATATTCGTAGAGAGGCTGACGAGTTTGATGATCGTTCTTCTGGACCGTATATAGACCGATTGCTGCCTATGTTTAATCGGCCAAGGCGAAGATCAAAATTTAATTTTGAGAAGTGGACGAAAAAGAGTTAGCGAATTACCTTAATCCCAATTCCTGCTCCGGAATGCGGTCTGAATATACCCATATTCTGTTTGGTCTGCTGGCATACGGAGATCAAAAAAGGCACTAGCAAGCGGACCCAGCCTTGGCAGGATCGACAGCATGAGTTCCCATTCAATTCAATCGATCAGCAAATAAAAAAAACGGAGGTAGGCATGCCTGCATTACGAGATTATAAAATATTTATTAGCCATGCATGGGATTATAACGATGACTATTACCGCATGGTAAAGTTGCTAAATGAGGCCAATCATTTTGAGTGGACAAACCTAAGTGTACCCGAACACGATCCAATTCTTAATACGGGGGATAAGCTCGCAGCGGCATTGAATACTCAAATGCGGAATGCGAATATATTTTTAATCTTATCGGGGATGTATGTCGCCCATAGTGATTGGATCGAGTACGAAGTAAATTTCGCGCGACGGGTTGGGAGGCCAATTATTGGAATTCAGCCATGGGGGAGTACCACCGTTCCGCTCATAGTGCAAAATGGAGCCAAGGAGATTGTTGGGTGGAGTACGTCATCAGTAGTAGATGCAGTTAGGAGATGGGCTTTGGAGGACGGCCGATAACATGGAAATTATTTTTCCTTCAATTTATCGTTCTTCAGATTTGGCGTCTCGTTTTGCGCAAATATGCTTTGTCCGTTTAAACATTGCACAATTACTATTAATTGTACTTACAGGTTTCATTTCAGGGATTACACCAATTGAGAGTGGGCATATTCAATGTGTAGCCACAGTAGTTGCTATTTTATTGCTTATTGTTCTTGCAGTGAACTACGCACTTAGGATTGGAAAATTTGATGACCGATGGTTCCAGTGTCGTGCACTCGCTGAAAATATAAAAAGCGCATCGTGGTTTTACATGACAGGAATGTTGCCTAATGGTCTTGATATTCAGGCAAGTCGAATTGCCCTCATTGACCAAATTGATGAAATCAAAAGGCAATTCCCGGTAGATCCAAAACACTTAATTAAATATAACGTTGGAAACGAAATTATAACAAGTTCCATGAATGCTATCTGGAATTTGCCAATAGATCAAAAGATTGACATATATCGACGCGAAAGATTGGAAAATCAAATAAATTGGTATACAGGAAAGGCTAGGTCCAATCTATCATGGGAAACCCCTTGGTTTTGGTCAATTTTTGTAATTGAATTTATAGGAGTAGCTTACTCAGCATTTCAAATATGGTCGTTATTTACTTTAAACATTGTAGGTGGTCTTTCCGCATTATCCGCTGCCGGGATTGCATGGATTCAGTTAAAGCGCTATTCAGACTTGGCCAACAGCTATGCCGTTGCCAGAGAGGATTTGATAAGGATTTCGGAAGCAAGGCGTGGCGCTAGTACCCAAGATGAGTTCAAGCTGATGGTATCAGAAGTTGAGGCCGCAATATCGAGAGAGCATAGTATGTGGAAATCTAGAATAAATTAATGATTGAATTATGACGGCACTAAAAAAGTATAAACTATTTATTAGCCATTCGTGGACTTATGGTGATGCATACGATAAATTAGTTAAATTCTTTAATGAACATCCGCGATTTGATTGGGCTGATTATTCATTTCCCAAGGATGATCCCGTCCATTATGCAAAGAATGAGGATGAGTTATACGACTCGATAAAGGACCAGATGCATTTTACAAATTGCATTGTAATGCTAGCCGGAGTTTATTCAACGCATTCTAAGTGGATCAAAAAGGAAATAAATTTAGCAAAGCGAGTATTCTCTAAGCCTCTTGTGGCAATCCAGCCATTGGGTGCAGAAAGAACATCACAGATTGTAAAGGACAACGCCGATATAATTGTAAAATGGAATAGTGGATCTATTGTTGACGCGATTCGGGAAGTATCGATCTAAATGTTCGAAAATTAACTAATAAAGATCAAATATGACTAAGCCAATAATATTCTTCTCGCACTCTGGTAGAGATGCGGAATTAATAAAGGCAATTAAGGATAGAATAAATTTAAAAACCGGAAATTCGTTAGATATATTTCTCTCAAGTGACGGAACCAGCATTCGTGGAGGAACAAATTGGGTCATTGAGGTTGAGCGGAATTTGGATAATTGCAAATTAATGTTTGTCTTTATGACGCCAAATAGTTTAAGGTCAGAATGGATATATTTTGAGTCAGGTCACGCATATTCGAAGAAAATAAAGGTAGTTCCATTGGGGTTAATTGGAATTGATATTGGAATATTAGAGCCGCCTATAAGTTTATTACATGGATTTAATGTCACTGATAATAAGACGTTAGAAAACATTATCGGATTAATTAATGAAGAATTTAAACTAAGCTTTCAAAATGTATTTTCTGATTTCGAATGGCCCACATTGGAAAATGGCGGAAATGTAACAGAAAATATAAGTGAGATGCTTGTGGAGTTTCAGCATCAGGAGACTTTTTTTAGTGGACATAAAATATCAATAAAAAACAGTGAACTTAAATGGTTTAGTGATACAGTGGCATCAATCTTTAAATCAAAAAGTGAAATTGAGCCATCACATTCATCATCTACGAGTTATTTAGGAAAGGGTGTTGTAATTAGTCGGAGTGTAATTGGATCCGGAAAGCTTGGGGATGACAAGGCGTCCTATGATGTGCGAATCGATCCGTTCGCATTTGAGAGCATTTGGGAATCAATCGTCAAATTCTCGGACGATGTTTATGGGGAAGTCAGAGAACAAATCCCGGCCCAAATTTTGTTATCGTCTAGACTTCACCTGCCCGCTAACTTACATTCAATAACTGGAAGATTATCAAATAACTTCCATCAAATAATTGATGGAAATTGGCGTGCATTCCAGTATAAAAACGGATTGCAATTTTCTTTTAATATAACTTCGGAAATGCGCTTTTCTGGCAATGAGCATAGAGTGCATTTCTTTATTTACGTACCAAGGGTGGGAACTTCAATCGCGGAGATAAATAGAGTCATTGATGGATTATTGGAGTGTGGGGTCATTAGCTGGTAAAATCGTATGGTAATTCATGCGCCATGTCCCAAGAAATTCATACAGCACATGTTTTCCCAATTATGAAATTAATCTACCATGTGGGGATACCGCATTTCACTGCAACCCAGCGGGTGACGCCCAATTCCGCTGGGATTCCGTTCCTTGCCTGCCAGTGCAGCCAAGGCGCTTCGGAGGGCCGCATAATGGGCTTCCATCAGTTCCCCATTGTAGTCCGCCTCGGCCACGGGCGCGGTTGGTTGGACCACCGCGGTCACATCGTGCGCACGCGCGGGGTGGAAGACATCCTCCGGTGCCCATACCGCACCGCGCGCTACCGACATATAGCAGAGGAGGGTAAGGTCTGGATCGACAGCTTCCGCGGGGTTTCATCGCAGAGCCGCCAATGACGGTGAAAGTCCGCCTCTGGCAACCGGTCGAAGACATCACGTTATCCTCCAGGGCGTGCGATAGCCGAGGAGGTCCAACCCGGGATCCCGCGTGTCCATGAAGGCCTTGGTGATGGGCCATCTCACCATCCGCTCATGTGTGAGGCGGAATGCGACTTCCTCCATGAGCATGATGAGGAATTTCGTGAAGCTCGAGGCGACGATCTCAGGCGGGACCCTGAATTGGTCCAGGGGATTGAAGCAGAGGACCGGTGGTTCGGGGCGCCTGAGATCCAGGGCGAAGTGGATCCACGAATGCTCCTTGGCTATAGTCAGGAATCTGGACTGCAGCAGCCGGGGATACACACGATTCCTCTGGTGGATGCGCATGCTTCCCGACCTGACAGGGATCCCCATGAGCGTGAAGCCCCCGACAACCACCCCATTGACCCTTTCCAGCCATTGGAAGACCGACGCAGGGAGGGATTGGGGAATCCCCTGGAAGTAGTCGCTGATGTCCTCCCTCTGAGTGCCGTGGAAGGGGCTGACCGCCTCGGGATGTCGGTCGAGAAGGTCTGATAGCCGCGAGAATGCCACGGACAGCGACAGGGGGCTCCCAGTGCGGTCCGTCGACGCGGTCTCCAGCGAGCGGCGGAGCGCCGTGATGGTCGCTACCGCAGTGCGGAGACGGCCATCCGTCTCCGTGCATCGCTGACGGAGGGTGGCAACCTGGTCGCGAAGCTGGCGCAATGGGATCATGGCACCCGTTTCGACGGGTCATAGAGGTGTGCGAGGATACCGGCGATGTCGTCATAGGAACGATAGTGCGGTTTGGGAATCCAGAGCCCGCTGTGCGAGAGCGGTACAGGCGCGCACTCACGCAGGATGGCCTCCATGAACTCCGGTGATTGCAGATTGATGAGCGTGCGTTCGCGTGTGTTGAGATCCAGGTAGTAGGACGCCAGGCGCCCCTCCATCACCAGCCGGTAACCCCTCCTGACCGGCGCTGACGATAGACGGGCGATGCCGACGTTCGCGGGATCGAGTCCGCTCGACACCGCATGGCGACCGCGGCCCAGCTGGGCGGCGACGACCGCGTTGGGCGTGAACAGGCAGCGGCCGTCAGAGTGGATTCGGGAATAGAGGAGGTGGACCGTCTCCTCGTCGTGGGGATCGCCGCGGGACATGCGCTGGCTGTGGATGAAGATTGCGGCATCGTGGCAGTCAGGATCTCCCCCGAGGCTGAGGAGGGCGTGGCGCGCCGCGATCACCGCCTGGTGCGGTGACCAGCTGCAGGGGAAGGTACCATGGTGCTGCGGGAGCGACATCGTCATGTGGCCAACGTGGCGAATGGCATTGCGGGACCGGTGGCACGGCGCCTGGGAAGCCAATACCGCGGCGGCGACGGGCAATGCGTTGGCAATGCCATCCTCCCAGGGAATGCAGGTCAGCTCCGCGAAGGCGCCGACGATGGTGGAGTTGGGATTGTGGCACGCGATGGCCTCCGGGAAGGCGCCGACCGGCGAGCCCTCTGACCGTGCGCCGGCGGCGCTGGAGACCGACCCCATGAGGCGATGGGCCTCCACGACCATCTCCTCCTTGTAGCGTGCTATCCGCTTCCGCTCGGCCCGATGTTGATGGATCATCTTCTGCCTCGTGGCCGCGTCCGATTCCCTCGTGATCGCCTCCCAGTCCGCCTGTTCGCGCTTTGCCGTGCGATCGACGTCGGGTCTGGCCTGGTCGTTGACGCCCTCGCGGTGGGCGAGTTCCTGCTCGAGGGCATGCAATTCCATCGTGACCGCGGCACGCCTCCCATTGCAGTCATCGCAAACCGTCTCCCATGACGCGATATGGTCGATGATCGAGGGGTCTACCTGTTTCGCGTAGGTGCTCAGCCGGCGGTTTCCCTGTTCCTGCGCCGAACTGGCACACGAGGATGGACGGATCCAAGGATCGGGGTCGCTCCGGACCAGTGCCGCAAACGGGAAAATTGGGGCGATCGCGGGCGACGATGACGAGGACGATGAGGAGCAGCTCATGGTGCCATCCCATGCGATGCCGGGGGATGCCCGTCCGACCGCGCACGGATGCCATCCCGGACGTCAGCGAGATGCTGGCGGACCGCGCACAGTTCCCGCAGAACCATGACGAGCCCTGGAGCTGGAGTCGCACCCGAGGACATCCCGATGATGAGACGTTCCATGGCCCGGATCCGCCGGGCGGCATCGGCATCAATTGCCGCCGGAAGTCTCACAATGATCGGCCTGGGCGGTTCGAGCGGCAGGCCGGACATCAATCGCTGGACGAAGGTCGCTAATGGCATCTCAAGGTGCTGGGCACGGACCCGGCAGGCGGCAAGAATGCCCGTGTCGATCCACATGGGTCCCATCTGACTCTTGCCGACCTTCCCTCCGGTCGCACGACGGACCTTCTTGGCCCTTTTATGGCGGCTGGTGCGTGCCCGATGCATGCCCCTCGACACCGGATCAGCATCATTGAGGGCGGATGATCCGGAGGACGGGAGCGTGGGGCAGGCCAGCTGGCCGATAGGGCACGGTCGCAGGGGAGAAGCGGGCGTGGTTGATGGATCGTACTGCATAGAAGCTCCAGGTGACTTGGCTGCCTGATGACATGAACGAGGCGAACGGATGCTGCCGCCTCCACACCAATCGTATCGACTCATTCAGCCGCCAAGGCCTGATGGGCGCCGCCCCGGTGTCACCGGAACGCCGACGTGACCTCCCCACGACTGCTGCGACCAATCGGGAAGACAGTGACGGCCAATTCGACCGGGATGAGGTGTTCATCGGTAGACCCCCAGCGCAATCACGTGTCCATCTCTGGGGATCTGTCGGATTGCTTCTGGGGCTGCTTCTTCGCAGGCCGCCGGTACCGTGGCACCGGGCGGATGCCCATGACGGTCAGGCTGTCCTCCAGCCGGCGATGGGCGAGCGCGATGGAGACCAACGAGTCGCACGGCAGCTCCCCTGAACGGATCTGCCAGCACAGGTGAGTGATGAGCTCGAACCAGGCGGATGCCTCCACTGGCGCCCGGTCGGCAACGCCCTGGACGGGACCATAGGCGCCGAGACGAATCGCCTCGAGGTCGCGCTCGAGCTGCATCACCCGATCCGGCGACATGATCGCATAGCAGCGTTCAGGGATGGAGGTTAGGCCTATCGGCCAGGTATCGATCACCCGCCATCGCCGATCGCCAGCATTGCGGCTGCGCAGTTGGATCCGTCGATGACTGTGAACCAGGGCATAACGCATGCCCCCATTTTATCGGGTCTGGTGCCCTCCCAAGTCCGCAATCCGGCACTGCCATGTCATCGAAACGATGCCGCGACATCGCTTCGCAGGAATTCCCCTCCATGCCGCGCGTACCGTGGAATCCCGTACTCGGAAGCCGGGATATCTCGCGTGTACGGAAAAAGCAGTGACGCCGACCGCGCTGCTCAGACATCGAAATTCGACCTTGGTACGTCGATCCGCGGCGCCTCTGCAGCCTCCTGCGCAAGGGCATGAAACGCGATCTGGCGCCACATGGACAGCCCGGAATGGACTTAAGGCATACCAAGACCCTCTGGCCAGTCGATCTGTCGAT
>Ga0302319_10000272_pt1 | contig 112229 bp, 107 predicted proteins | sample Bog_T0_2_FD_203319 | JGI IMG/M metagenome (GOLD analysis project Ga0302319, IMG submission 203319) | Peat permafrost microbial communities from Stordalen Mire near Abisko, Sweden - Bog_T0_2 | ecosystem: Environmental > Terrestrial > Soil > Wetlands > Peat | place: Sweden: Abisko, Stordalen...
ATGTGGATGCGATCAGTCCCATACATACCGCTCATCCCACAACAATTCGTGTTCGCGAAGAAGATCGCGGTATTCATCCTGAAACGAAACTTTCCGATGATGGCTTTCCTGGTTCGCGATGTAGGTCCGAACGTTATCGATCTCGCTTGCGCTGACCGAAAAGGCCCCGTAGCCCGACTGCCAGCCGAACTGGGCTAAGCCCCAGTCCTGCCCCTTAATCCAATTCGTACAGTTAGGTTTGATCGTGCCAGCCCATGAGGCTATCGTCGTGGTCCTAGACTGGCAGGCAAGTACGTGGACATGATCCTCAACGCCGCCGATCAGGATTGGGCTAAACCCAACCTTCGAAGATATGCCACCCAGATAGGCGTGAACTTGTGACCGAATCGACCTGTCCGCAAGAAACGGACGCCGATCCTTTGTAGAAAAGACGAGATGCACGTACAAAGATGCCAGCGATTGAGGCATGGCGGCAATTTTACTAAATCGCGCCAATGGCATAGCCGTAGATGCGCCCCCTTCAGGGACGGTCAATGCCCGCTCCTCCTTACCAGGGCTCACGCCCTTCGCTGGCAGATTACGCCCCGTTGGGGCTGGATGCATCTGAGCCTGCAGGTTGCAACCGTATCGACCTGCAAGCAAGAAACCTGTGCCGATCCTTTGTAGAAAAGACGAGATGCATGTACAACGATGCCAGCGATTGAGGCATGGCTGCAATTCTATTGAATGGCGCCAACGACATGGCAGTTGATGCGTGGGAGGTCCTCTGAAATTCCGAATCCGACAGCCCCAACGGGGCGTAATCCGCCAGCGAAGGGCGTGAGCCCTGGTACAGCCGAGGCAACCGTTTTTCGGCCCTGAAGGGGACGCATCGACGGCCCAGAGGCGCTGTAGTAACGTCCACATTTCCCGCTTGGACAGCCCCAACGGGGCGTAATCTGCCAGCGAAGGGCGTGAGCCCTGGTACAGCCAGGCAGCCGTTTTTCGGTCCTGAAGGGGGCGCATCGACGGCCGATCGAGAACGGATCGATGTGGTTGCAATCAATCCCACAACAATTCATGTACGCGAATAAGATCGCGGTATTGACCCTGGAACGAAACCTTCCGATGATGGCTTTCCTGGTACGCGTTGTAGGTCCGACATAGCCGTTGATGCGTCCCCTTCAGGGACGATCCATGCCTGCTCCCCTGTACCAGGGCTCACGCCCTTCGCTGGCGGATTTCGCCCCGTTGGGGCTGGATGTATCTGAACCTGCAGGTTGCGACCGTATCGACCTGCAAGCAAGAAACGTGTGCCGCTCCTCAGTAGAACAGACGAGATGCACGTACAACGATGCCAGTGATTGAGGCAGAGTGGTAATTCTACTTAACGGCGTCAATGACGTAGACGTTGGTGCAGTCATCATCGTGGGGAGGCATCGCCGGATGAATGACGCTGGCAACATGACAGTAGTCGAACTCATCACGGCTTTCGAAGAATGCGGGATTACAGATAAAGTTCCGCCCCGTTGTCCATGCCAAGAATGAGCATCTCTACCGGTTTAATGTGAACAACGTGATCCCACCGATGCGTTGAACGATCAAGCAACCAAAGTCGATTGCGACGACGAAGACGGTGAAATCAATGCCATTTAGCTTAATCGCGCTCTTCAGGCAATGGCTCTTAACTTGGCCGCCTGACGATAATGGCATCCGGGAAGTGACCATCTCTGGCGGCTCCTTCCATCAATCGCGGGAACAAATGTTTTCGCGACCCGCCCATCCTTCGATTGGATCTGAACTCGTACTCGCTCAAATGCGGCTGAACAAGGAGAAGATACTGTTCACGGCAGGAAGGACAACGTGACCCGATAAGCAAAAAACAACTAACGAGAACGGATGTGCCTCTCATCCGGGTCGCGAGCTACCCGGAACCCATTACCGAACACAGCCACTCTTAAACGTGTTCTCCATGTCACAATATCCTAACCATGGCTGGTCATTCGAAATGGAAGAACATCCGCATCCGAAAGGGAAAGCAGGATGCAGTTCGCGGCAAGATATTTACCAAACTAAGTCGCGAGATAATCGTGGCGGCAAAGATGGGTGGGGGCGACGTCTCGATGAATCCACGTTTGCGCGTGGCAGTTGAGAAGGCGCGTGAAAACTCTGTCCCCGCCGACAACATCAAGCGTTCGATCGCTCGGGGTACCGGCGAGATCGAAGGCGCCGACTACGAAGAAATCGTCTATGAGGGATATGGTCCTGGAGGATCGGCAATCATCCTGGAATGTTATTCTGAGAACCGGAATCGCACGGTGGCAGAGGTTCGGCACGCATTCTCGAAGCATGGCGGCAGCCTCGCAGAGAACGGGTCGGTAGCGTGGCAATTCAAGCACTTGGGCCAGATTCTTATCGATCGCGGTACGTTGGATGAAGAGGAATTCACCCTCCAAGCGCTTGATGCCGGCGCGGAGGATGTCCTTCCCGACGAGGACGGATATACGGTCTACACCGCCGTCGAGGACTTGCATCGCGTTAATACTGCCTTAGAGACTGCGGGAATAAAGGCAAATGAGGTGGGTCTAACGTACGTACCCACCAATAAGACCGAGCTTTCGGCAGACGACGTGGAAAAGTTGTTGAACCTTCTGGAGCGCTTGGACGACCTTGACGATGTGCAGGAAACCTACGTGAATGTAGACATTACGGAGGACATGCTCCAGGAGGCGTGAGCGTTCGTACTCGCCTGCCCCTGGTCACTCTCCTATTGATCGCCGCGAACATCTTCGCGGCGTTTAGCTTGTTGCTGAATCCAGATCTGGCCGTTCAAATGGGCTTCAGGTCGGATCATCCCAGCGTTGTTGGGGCGGTTACCAGCCTGTTCCTTCACGCAAACGTCCTTCACTTACTCGGGAACATGATCTTCCTTGCCGCGGTGGGGGCGGCAGTGGAATTGGCAACCGGATCTCTCCGATTTGTAATCGTATACTTTGTAAGCGGGCTGGTTGGCGTGGCAACTCACTTTTTTATTACAAGACACGCCCCCGACCCGTCGCCTCTTATTGGAGCGAGCGGCTGCATCGCCGGATGTGCCTCCTATTACAGCGTTCGTTACACCAAGCTAAGAGTCCCAGTTGCTCCGAAGTTGGCGATTTCAGTAGCCACCGTGACCGTCCTATGGATATCGCTCCAACTTGTTGGTGCGTTTGTCAGAATTGGGGAGTCTGGCGGAACCGCGTTTTGGGCTCACATAGGCGGATTCGTCTCCGGCGCTTTGCTCAGCTTGGTTTTTCGGGCGCCAGACTTGCAGCAGGTCAAACTGGGTCACGAGGTACTGGACCAAATGAACTCGCGGGGGCCGGCAGCGGCAGAATTTGCTGCGAAAAGACACTTGGATCAACACCCCAAGGACGTAAAGGCCCTCTGGGACCTTGCCGAGGCTCAGTTGGCGTTGGGCGAGAACGAAGCAGAAGCCGGGACGCTTTTGCAGATTATAGATTTGGGAATTGAGCCAGAACAGATCGAAGCATTGCGTAGACTGTGCAAGATAGGAAGAGTGAGCGCGATCTCTACGATAAAACGACTCCAATATGCGGGCCGCTGTCATGAGTCCGCGCCTGCCATCGAGAAGGCTCTTCTACGGAGTGTAGTCGAGGGACCTGCCAGTGATTCCCAACGACCGGACGCGATCCTTGCGTTAGCTGGGATCGAATTCGAGTCCCAGCCTGAAATCGCCAAGAACCTGCTTGCCGATCTGGTTCGAGAATATCCCATTCACCCAGCCGTTGATTTGGCAAGGAAGCGCGGTTGGGTCAACTAAGGCATAAGTGGCGCGTGTTGGGTCCGGAAGTCGTGAGCGGCATTCTTTTCACGATCCTCAGAACGGTCTGCACGACGATCCGGGTTCGACTGGATAACTATCCGGCGAACGAGCACAAGCTAATCTTCTGCGGTTGGCACGGACGTTCGTTCACATTCGCAAACCAGTTTCGAAAGCGCAATTGGTGGGTCATTATCAGCCATTCCAGCGACGGCGAGATCCAGACCCAGATTTTTAGCCGATTAGGGTACCGAGTTATACGTGGAAGCACGGGACGGGGCGGGGTGCGGGCCGCGGTTGAGGCGATCCGGGCGCTCAAAGAGGGTGGAACGATGGCGATGACGCCAGACGGTCCGAGGGGCCCGAGTGGTGTGGTTCAAGGCGGAGTTATGCTGATGGCCCTGAAAAGCGGAGCAGGATTGGTGCCGGTGGGAATAGCCGCTCGCCCGAGATTCATGGCAAAGTCCTGGGACCGCTACATGGTACCGACCCCGTTTGCGAAGTGCATTATGATTTTCGGGGAACCTCTCTATGTCCCACCCGGGTCGTCTGAGGAGGAAGTCGAGCAGGTCCGACTCAAGTTAGAGAGCGAAATTCACCGGTTGGAGAAGGAATCCGAAGCTCGACTCGGGCTTCGATAATCAGACCCGAGCTACCGTATTACTGTGGTTCGACAAACGTAATACGAAATCACAAAGGGCTGGTGGCATGGCCGTGGAAACCGCTCCCATCTTGAGTAGTTCCTCGAGGATTCGGTGAAACCAATAGACAAAGTCATTTGGAGATCGCTGCAGCCGTTCCAGCAACTCACCGGGCGTCAGCCATTCAACTTCCGACACCTCTTGCGAGTTTGGGCTAAGTTTCGCGTTCCAGTAACCAAACAAGATGTGATCGAACTCGTATTCGGTGTAGCCTGATTCTGGATCGTATGCCCGATAGACGAATTGAGTGACCTCTCGTAGCGAGGTGTCGATTCCGAGTTCTTCACGAAGTGCCCGTTGCCCCGCTTCTTCCAGGCTTTCCCACATTAAAGGGTGAGTACAGCACGCGTTAGCCCACTTGCCGGCGAAGTGATACTTCGTAGATGCGCGACGTTGGATCAACATTCGGCCTTCGTTGTCGATCAGAATTACCGACACGGCGCGGTGAAGCGTTCCTCCCCGCTCGTGAGCAGCCATTTTTTCCGTTGCGCCGATGGTCTTTCCGAGTTGGTCAACAATTTGAAGCATGGTTTAGTTATTTACAAGCGCAGTTGAAGTCGCACCGTTGAGTCTTGCAAGAATTCGTTTGGATGCGACCGCCACCATGGTCGCGCAAGCGGCTTTTTGGGAGAGATTCGTCCTTGCACGCCGTGTAAAGACGTCGTATTCCTGGTCTTCGATCCGGTCAAGAATCTGAGAGTACAACAGACGGCCCAAAAGCACGGCCTTTCTCACTTGCACTGGAAGCCTCTCAATTCCCGGATCTGCCTGTGAATACAGGCTTCTGGCCCGACCGATCTCGAACTTCATCAGTTTCTGAAAGTTCGCCGTGTTGCGATGAAGGGCAATGTCCGACTCAGACACTCCAAATCTCTTCATATCTTCCTCTGGCAGATAGATACGCCCTCTTTCGAAGTCCTCACGAATATCGCGCAAGAAGTTAGTGAGTTGCATCGCTTCGCCTAACGTCGAGGCATAGGTAAGAGTGTCTTGCCCAGGGGTTACGCCCAGTGCGTAACACATCAGGATTCCTATCGCACTGGCACTGCCCCGAATATATCCCCTCAATTCCTCGTAAGTCGCATATCGATCGCAGTCGAGGTCCTTCTCCATCGCATCCAAGAAACAATGAGCCTCCGTTGCCGGCATGCCGCTTTCAATAGCCGCATCGCAAAACACCCTCATCGCAGGATGTGTCGGGCAGCACCCGTTCAGTCCGGCCGCCATCTCAGTTCGCCAGTTCTCCAAAAGCGACCGTTTCTCTAACTTCGTTAATCCATCTGAGCCGTCTACCCACTCGTCCGGAATACGGACGAAAGCATAAAGCCCATGAACCCGCCATTTTATCGAGGACGGAAACCGGTGCGTGGCATAGTAGTAGGTAGTGCCATGCTGCTTGTGAATCGCTCGACACAATTCGATGTCTTGTCTTGTCGAATAGGATTTCTTCACTCGTGAGGAACCCTCCTCATATCAAACCGCTCATTAACATCTGGCGTACCGCCCGCAAGCACGTCGAACGTATTGCTTTCACCGATTGCCTCGTTCAGCGTTGTCAGCTGGGCACGCAGCCGGTCACCGCAAATGTCAAGGGAGTCGAATTCGTGCGCCTTCCCTACCCAAATCCAAGCCTCTGGGCGCTCATGCATCGCAATTTCGTACCGTATGGCCACAGGAACGAACTTGACATTGGGGACCTTACTGGCAATAACTTCCATCGCTCGGCCAAAAGGAAAGATATCGGGGGGGCGATGCAGCGTCTGCTCTGGAAAGATGACCAGCGAGCGACTCTCGTCTCGCATTCTCAGAATCGTCCGGCGTATCGTTTTCGCACGTGCGAAGAGATCTCCCTTGGTGAATCTCATCCCGCCTACTGAAGCAAAGAGAGGAAATGAATCAAATTCTTCGATCCAATCCACGCACTCTAGCCCCAACTTCGCAACCAAATGGAACATCAGGTACCCGTCCATCCAACCGTGGTGGTTTGCATAAAAGACGATCGGCGGCGTAAGCGCCGCGTTGTCTGTTTGCCAGTACACGTTTCGGAAGCGTCTCCGAACAGACCGTCGGATCATAGAGCCGACAGCGCGACCAAGCCAGCCATTTTCCTGACTCATGCGGGGATGAGCCCCTCTTGGATCAGTCGCTGTTCCACAAGCTCTGCAGAGATAAGAACCATCGGCAGCCCGTTACCCGGAACCGTGCTTGCGCCGACGAAAAAGAGCCTCGGATTGGTCTTGCTTCGATTTTGGGGCCTCATAAAGGCGCTCTGAAATAGGTCGTGACTGATGCCAAAAGCCGCCCCAAATTCGAGGTTCAGTTCGCGCTTCCAGTCTGCCGGCCCGCGCCGTTTGATATGGCGAACGTTCTTTAGCTCGAAGCCCACCTCGCTATTTAGACGCTCAAATACTTCATGTTCGAGTCTCTGGATCGAGTCTATGGTTTGATCACAAGCCAGATTTGGAACCGGGATCAGGATAAGAAGGTTGAGGTGTCCTTCGGGAGCAACGCTCGGATCGGATCTCTTGGAAATGCAGGCGTAAAACGCGGGGTCTCTCGGAACTTCAAGTTGATGGAATAGAGCATCCAAATTCCCCTTGAAATCTGCGCCGAAGAAAACATTGTGGTGCTCTAGTCCGTCCAATTCTCCTTCATAGTCCAGATAAAGAAGATGTGCGGAGCAAGAGTGGCGGAGACGCCTACGGGAAGGTGATGCCGAAAGTTCGCGTTGCACGTACGGCATATCCGCATTGGCGATAACAATGTCGGCTTCGATACACTCCCCGGATACAAGTACGACTACCGATCCTATGATCGACTTGACTTCGGCGTTGAGTCTAATCTCGGTTCCCCTGTCTTCAGCAAGTCGACAGATCGCCTCTGAAATTGCTGGCAGACCTCCGCGCGGATACCAGATACCTTCGCCGTACTCCATGTATGCCAGCGTCGCGTAGACCCATGGCGCGTCATACGGAGATAGCCCTAGATACATCGTCTGGAAACTAAAGAGCATTCTTAACCTACTGTCGGCAAAGCGTTTTTCGACTCGTTTTCCCAGGTTTCCAAGCATGCGGTTTCTAATGACTCGTCGGATTTGAGCGGGACTCATGAAATCAGCCAAGCGTCGATAGTTCTTGCGGACAAAATGCGGAATGGACACCTCATACAATTGACGTAGGTCATCCATAAAGGCAGGAAACAACGCGGCATCTTGCTCCCCGCTCATCGTCGAGATTCGCTGCGCCATGAGCTTCCGGTCGGTCGTCGCATCGATTCGAGTGCGATCGCTAAAAAACACTCGATAAGTTGGGTCGCACTGAGCAATTTCGAGATGCTCGTCGAAACACTCCCCCACGTCGGAGAAGAGTTTTCGGAATGGATCCAACATCATGAGAAGAGTGGGACCACCGTCAAACTCGCATCCGCCCACCCTTTCCCGGCGATTGCGACCACCAATAAAGCTGTTCTTCTCAAGGACCGTCACCTTGTGACCACGATGCGCCAACCGCAAGGCCGCCCCCAGACCTCCAACCCCCGCACCGACAATGACTATCCTCTTTGGTTTCATTAGCAACGAATACAGCGAGAAATTGCCGATGACCATTCGTCCGGCCTTAATCATAATATCTCGACGTATACTATACAAATAGTGTACGTGATTTAGACAAACTAGTTCCCGGACAAGGAAACGCTCCACAAAAGATGACAAAAACCAACCGCGGGATTATTGGCTTCTAGATGTTGAGAGACACAAGATCGTGCCAACGTAGGCTAAGACACACCATGCTGCATCAACGGACAAAAGTAGCCCGGATGCCGAAATAAACAGGCAGAACACGCCGAGGACCCTTGCACCGTAATGGGTCGGGTATGGCCGACTACGACTCAAGAATGGAATCGATGCAAGCGCAGAGACGAGGAACCAGCCGGCCGAATTTGCAATGGGCGCCCCAAAGATTGGACCGGGCTGGATCCATGACCAGTAATGGAATACTTGGGTCATGGCTCGCTCCATTGGGGCATCGATCAGAACTGCCAAGGCTGAAATTGAAGCGAGTAAGGGAAGTCCTGCACAGTACGGTCGAATTGCGAGATAACTTCCTCCCACAATCATGATCCAAGACAAGGGCAAGAGGAGAGGAAAGGTATGACCGAAGCCGATCGGAATCGATGGCCACCAGCGGCCTGTGTATTCGTATCGGCCAAAGGGGATCCCAGTGCAAAGCCCAGTTAACTCAGCTACGATAGAAATTCCGGCAATCGAACCAATAACGTGCCAATCGCCAAGTTCCATGGCAACGCAACTGGAACCAGCCAAAATCAAACAGAATCCTGCAAGAGGCGCGATGGGTGCGGGGTTGATCTTGAGCCAGCTAGAAGCGCACGACCCAAGGATGGAAAACAGAACCACTATGCAAAACGTGACAAACATTCGGTGCATGCGCAACTTCTTATTTGATTCGCCTGTCACGATTCCACTTCCATGATCGTCCTATTCGTCCTGTTCGTCTTATACGGTGGCCTGGTGCTTATCGCCAGCACGAACCTTATCTTGATGCGTCGGCCCTCCGGCTCGAGCCCAATTTGCTTTGAAGTGATGATTCCGGCGCGAAACGAAGAGAGCAACTTGGGGCTGGTCATTCCTCCCCTTGTTGGAAGCGGGGTGAAAGTCACGGTTTTCGACGATGAATCGACGGACCGCACCGCCGAAATTGCCCATGACCTGGGCGCGAAAGCACTGACAGCCAAAGAGGTCTTGCCACCGGGTTGGACGGGAAAGAATCGAGCATGCCACGAGTTATCCCTTCTTGAGACTGAGGAGTGGGTTGTGTTTTTGGATGCCGATACCATCCCAGACGTCGAATTTGGTTCGGCCTTATCTGCGTTCCTTTCAAGTCGGGCTGATGACATCAAAGTCGTGTCCGGGTTCCCCAAGATGCTCCCCGGTCGAGGATTAGAGCCTGCCTACCTCGGCTGGGTGCCTTGGGTCCTGTTGGCGGCTAACCCATTTGGCATCGTCGCACGTACCCGAATGGGTCATGGGCGCTTCACGAATGGCCAAATCGTAGCTTGGCGTAGGGAAACTGTGCGTGACTTGCTCCCGTTTGACACCCTCAAAGGTGAGATTCTGGAGGACGTGAAGATTGGTCGCATGCTTGCCAAGCGCAACGAGCGGGTTGAAATCGCAAACTTGAGCCGCATTCTGAGTGTGCGAATGTACTGGACTCTGCAAGAGGCAATTGACGGCATGTCTAAGAACTCGGGTCACATCGGAGGAGGATTCATGGGTTCTTTCGCATTTTCCCTCTTAATGATGATCTTCGGCTGGGGGTGGCTTCTGGGCGGACACTGGTGGTGGCTTTTTCTTGGGCTGCTGCTTTTCTCGAAATTCCTTACCGACCGGGTGGTTCGAGCTCCCGTCTGGACGATCCCCTTCATCCCTCTTACCTGTCTAGCGGCCAGTCTCACCGTGATTCGATCCCTCGTGTGGATTCGAAAGCGCTCCGTGAGGTGGAAGGGACGCATCTACGAAAGCTGAAATCCTTAAGGGTTGGTTGAGAGCCGAACAAGCCAAGACCCTGAATTCGCACCGCGGAACGCTCCAACGAAGACTCGGCCATTCTTCGAAACACCCATGATATGTCCTGGATCGGAGTGAGGCAGTCGAAGCCAATGACGCGTGAGAAATGCCGTGAATAGCTCGGGTTTTCCGTCAACCCAAATGGTGGCGCTACCCTCGTCATACGATCCAGCATAACCAAAGACGACTCGTCCATCGGCTGACATTCCGGTCGCCCCGGAAGTCGAGCCCTTCTCAATGCCAGCCGGTAGCGACAGAAAACGAAACCCGTCGGCAATGGTCCAGAGAAAGGCACGGCCTCCATTGCTCGTGACGTCGTAGCCACAAATGCTCTTTCCATCTGCGCTGCAAGCCAACGGATAGGCGCCTCTGCTCTCCAGCGGGCGACCTAGTCCTTTTGGCTCGCCTACCAAGCCCCAGACACAGACCTGCGGCATGGCCGGCAGAGGGTGAATACCGGTCTGTGGTCCTATTGCGTCCCCCAGATCCTTGATCGGGTCGCTATTGCCAACTACAACAGATCCATCTGAAGATATTGCCTTTGCAGTGGAGAGTGGGTTGAGCATGGATTCGGGCCAAGTAGGTCCGCTTGGCTTCAGGTTTTCGAGCTTTCTCAATCCTGAGGCCAAGGTCCAACGATAGGTGCCCGATGTATCGGTGAAGGCAACCGCATTGCCATCGCCAGAACACCATGGTCCCGATAGGACAGGTTCCTTGCCAAAGATCGTGAATCCCTCTTTCGAGTCCCAGACCCAGATCGCATACTTGGGAGGTCTGAGCGATTCCCCACCGACTTGTCCGTCGTCAGAGACGCTTTTGGGTTCGTTGAATTCGAATCCGGGCGGCACCGGTATCCAACGTGTCTCCCGACCAACTTCCCAAATAAAATCCGCCCACTCGCCACTGCCCGGTTTTTCACCGCCGCCTAAGACGAACTTACCATCGGATGACATGAACACTGCATTTCCCGGAAACGTGGTTACCTACCCTTGCCAAGCGGCCGTTGTTCCGTGAGCAAGAAGTATCGAGGTCTGGACAAATAGGTTCATACCGCTTTGGATAAGACGGGTCAAGCGGCAAATGGATACATCGAGGATCGGGGGCAGGAATTGTTCAAGCCCATGGCTCTGTTCCGACCGCTACCCTCCACCCTCTGTGAGATCAATCCTGAACAGCGTGTATTGGCGCGTCACGCGGCATCCTGCCCGCTCATAAAAAGACAGGTTTCGACCTCCCGCCCATCCAAACCACAAGGTATCAGCGCCCCGGTGTGACACCTGTTCGATGACCTGATAGAAGAGGACCGATCCAAGTCCGTTGTTTCTAAGGTCGGGATGGACTCCAAACGGTCCAAACCGGCCCGGGGCGCCGCTCGGTGGGTCGGTTTGGGGGTTCTCCCACTGGGCAAACCCAACCACATCCGTGCCCTTCATGGCAACGAAGACATTCTCAAGTTTAATCTGGAGCCCGTCAATCAGGCTTTGGTGCCAGTGCGGAAAGTGCTCCTCCATAAAACTAAGAAGAGGGAGGGTGTCAGCCAACTCAAACTGCCGCACCATAAAACCCTCCGATGCAAGGGAAGAGGCTCTTGCCATGACAGCGGGCGGAGTCGTCACTCCGCGTAACGGAAGACCCATTGCAACCAGTTCGGTCAATTGCCGAAAGCCCATCGAGTTCAACAGGCCACAGGCTTCGGCGTATTCAATATCGACTCCGGGAAACGCGTAGAAAGGTACGTATCCATTACAAGTGACGGTCTGACATCCATGGTTCCGAAGAAATGCCAAGCCTTTCTGAACCAGGCTGCGGCCAATCCCGCGCTGCCTGAAATCCTGCTCGACGAAGAACGTCGTGATGTACCCGAGTGTGGGAGTCAGCGGAAAGATACCGACTGGTACACGGCGTGCAACGGCCTGAAGAAATCCGATTGGTTTCCCATCGGATTCCGCGACAAAGGCGCTCTCAGGCCGGAAATTGGGATCGAGCAGGAAGAATCTCCAAAACTTTTCGATCGTGATGGGATCCTTGGGGAGACAGTCGTTCCACATAGCGACGACCGGCTCCAAGTCGCTGGACTCAAACGGGCGGAGCCGAATCTGGTTAGAATGCGTGATAGACATGAGTGAAAGACCAATGAGGATTCTGGCATTAGGAGCCCATGCCGCAGATCAAGAGTTGTCGGCCGGGATGATCCTCGCCAAATATGCTCGGGCTGGGCACCAGGTAACCATATTAAGCTTAACTGCCGGAGAAAAAGGGCATCCACTGTTAGGTCCGAACGAATATAGAAACCAGAAAGTGCGAGAAGCCAAAGAGTGTGCCCAGCTACTCGGAGCCGAGACAAGAATCCTCGACTACAGAGATGCCGAATTACCGGTGAACGATGAGATTGTCTTTGAAGTGTGCGACATTATTCGAGAACTCAAACCGGATCTGCTGATTACCCACTGGGAACGATCCATCCACAAAGACCACCGCAACGCACATAGAATAGCCCTCGACGCCCGATTCCATGCGGGTCTGAAGCACCTTGAGCGGAACCGGCCGGCCCACTGGATCGGTCGCGCGTTTTATTCAGAAAACTGGGAGGACATGGATGGTTATGAGCCGGATGTCTATGTGGACACAAGCGAAACATTCGACCAATATTGCGAAGCTCTGTCTAGATTCGAACTCTGGAGCGGCGGGACTGGCTGGCCATACGACGACTATTACAAGAGCCTGGCCCGAATGCGCGCATGCCTTGGGTTTGGAAAACGCGCCCAATATGCGTCCACTCTGGCAAGGCTAAAGGAAGAAACCGTCATAAAGACGATGACTTTGCCGTGACTTTGCCCTTCGCGCCTTGAACCAGCGTAAGGTCGATGCCATCCAAATAAGCGCCTTCAGGCGGAACAACCACGCTCTTCGATGCCGATGCGCCCATTGCCTTTGCCCGGATCGTGTATTTCCCCACCGGGACCCGGTCGATCGAGAAGTAACCGTCGTACGCGCTTCGCTGAGTAAGCAACACCGTCCCTTCCTTGGTGACGACCTCGACCATCACTCCGCTTGCGGGACTCGGGCTTTTATCTTCCAGAGTGTATACGGTTCCTGCAATTTCTGCCGTCGCGATTACCGGCATTTCAATAGTTTGAATATTGCCTGGACGGGCATTGATTCGCAACCCAGGCAGTTCAGAAATCATAAGCGGGTTTTCCATGGAGGATTCAAGAATCCGAATGTCGGCCGGTTGATAAGGTGCGATACCACTGATCAAGACGGTTCCGTCCTTGCCCGTCAAGTTTTCACAAGACACATCGTTAACGAAGATCTGAACTCCGGCCATCGGGGCGTCTCCGGATTCAAAACGTCCCGTTCCTTTGGAATCGAGAAAGACGTGAACGAGCACGGAGCCCTGAGTCGCCTGAGACCTGGCAGACGTCACCCACTTTCCATTGGCCGGGTTTCTCTCCAGACCAAACGAAATATTCAGCCCAAGGGAGATGCCTTGGGTCCTCGACATACTGAGCGTGAGCCCGTAAGCGAAGTCGCCGTCATTCCGCACAAGCGTGCCGGTTATACCAATGTCCCCATCCTGGGGCGTTTCGTAAAGGCCCAGTGTGAGCATCCGTCGGTCTCGCAGAATTCGGCTGGTCCTAAGCGCTAAGGAAACGATACTGGGCGACGTGAGCCATTGGTAATTCAGGCTCCCTTCCAGGGATTGTCCGTTTTGAAAACTGGTCACCATGAGTTCGCCGGTTCGCTGCCCCTGGGCGCCCGATTGTGATAACCAAGATGACACATTGGTAATGCCTAAGCCATTCTTCTGATAAGAAAGCCGTCCAGTGGTTTGCCATTCTTGAGTTCCGAGGACGGTCTCCTGCCTGGTGACCTCGATGTCCGCAGGAAGGAAGTGCGACCAGTTCGGGAATGACAAGTTGCTCACATGTAATTCCGTGTCACTCTTATCGGGATTGAGTTGCCTTCCGTAGATGCTGCTTTCCAAGCCGTTCACGGTCGTTTGGCTCAGATTTACGGAGGCTCGTCCCCAATTCCATTGGCCGCCGATTTGACTTGCGTGTCCCGATGCCGGATCGTCCACTAAAACGGCTGAGATCAAGGCATTTGCGAAGTAGCCACGCATTCCCACCGTCGAATAGTCGTGGTTTCCGCCGTACATTGGCTCGCTGGCAAAACTAGAAAAGGCGGTCAGATCTCGCTTAAGGCCGAAATCGGTTTGAGCTGCCCACTCGGGTGAACCTGGGTTGCCACCCAGATACATATTGTATTGGAGTGCCCCCGGGGCAAGGGTACCAACGACGTTCTTAGTCTGCGTTTCCTCCCGTCGCTCTCCCAGTGGTCCATTGAAGACGAGTCGGAATAGATTGGTCCCTAAGCGCAAAGGCACGTTTTGGAATGTATAGGTTCCCTTTGCGGTCGCCTCCTCGTATCCGATGAGTGCGTTGCCCCTGTACAATTCCACATCCCAGCCGGAAGGCAGCGGCCCAGTTAGTGTGGTAACCCCGGATGCCCCGCCTTGAGAAAGAGGTGCGTTTGAAACGGCCATTCCACTCGTGAGATGGGCAGACGAAACCATCGGAAGATCCAACGAAGTCGTATCTCCGATAGTCGCTTGTCGGGCATTTAGAAATCCGAACAACCCGCCGTCTGGATTCTTAAGCCCGTATGATAAGAGACCGGTTGGCCCCATTCTTGACTCAAGATCAAAATTGCCATTAAGGCCCCCTTGTGCAAAGTCGCTCGCAAATTGAGCGGCGTAGCGAACGGAGGTCGTTTTCGCCCCCAGCGCATTTGCCTGGTTAAACGAGAGAGACTGGTCGATTGCCAGGCTACCGAATGCTTGATACGGATTCGGTACGTGCGCAAACCCTGGGTCTCGGTTTCCGCCGCTTTTTATTTGGCTCGCCAGGTTTTCTCGTTCGAGCCTTCTTTGGAGTGGCAGTGGCTCCTTGGGATTGACTACTATTGCCATTCCATTCTCGTTGACTTCGATTCCGAGCGCGAACCATGCGTTGAGAGCTCTATAGTCTACGTAGATGTCGCTTCGTTGGGCTCGAATGAAGTCCGGATCGTAAGGCACGTCTTTGCCGCTTACTTTGATGCGATGCTGCCTAAGATCTAGGCTGAACGTGCGATCGATCCGGCCTACGAATCCTTCTGCTGTTCCGTCTGCAGGTGTTGTTCGGACACCGATCTCAAGCAACCGGCAAAACTCCCCGAGAGGAAACAGGACTCCCGAACCATTTCGATAGGCTTCTAGTTCGTCCGTTAGGTCGACTCGTTCTAGCACGAGTGACATTAATAAGAGGTCGTCTTCAGAAGGCTTGAAGAAACTAATCTGGCTTGGTTTGGGATTCGTCTGGCTAGGCGTCTGGGGAACTGCTCCGAGGACCATGACGGTGCAGACCGCCAGGCATGCCCATGTCAATGTCCGGGAGATTCTCATTGAACGGTGATGAGAGTTTTGGCAAACGGTTCGCTCCCGTCAGCCTCAGAGTGCTTGTAGGTCACCCGAATCGTTCCGTTATGAAACTGAACCGTTTTGTCGTGAGATAAGAGCAGCGCGAAGTTTCGTGTGGCGTTGGGAGTGTATATGGCGAGGCCATTTGCCCTCATCAGCAGCCGGAACGGTCGTCCCATTTCAGCAAATTCGACAACCATATCTCCATACACCGATGCATTGCCGCTATGGCTCAATTTGCCAACGAGTACGGGCAGCCCATCTGGAGTGGAAGCAATTCGTGCCTCGACGAAACCTGCCGACGCAGTCGTTTGTCCGGATCTCACAATGACGGGAATCGATAGTCCAAACACCGGCATGATATGGACGCTGAGCCCAGTTGGGGGCTGAGTTTGCTCCGGCGTCTGGTCGGCAGCCGCTTGAGCCGAAACGGCTCGAAATAGCATGTGGGAGCGGTATTCGCCCGGATCTAAGTTTGCTGGAAGCCTCACCTGGATTCGGACGACTTGTGCGACATGGGGAGCAAGCAAGATTTGGCGAGGGGTGAAACGAACCAATTCGTCAGCGAATTTGTCGCCAGGTCCTGGGGACGCTACATCTACGAGATTTCCATCCTCGTTCATTCGTTCGTGGACGAGCGTAATTCGGTAAAGAGACGGCTTGACGCCTATGTTGAGCAAGTTGATTTCGGCAGTACGCTTAGCCCCTTCGAATACGACCCGCATCGGGGAAATCATGAGATCTCCTGCGCCTGCATGCGGTGTTGAAGGACTCTGGTGAATGCCGGCGAAAACGGTTGCAGCTCCCACAAGAGCGAGCAGGAAGGGCAAAGAGAATCTTAGAGGACGGTTTGTCATGGCGGTATTGTCTCGGCGAATTTAGATTGAATCGATCACGTTTCCACCGCACTTTGGAGAGTGATCAGAGCGGAAGTAACTGCGATATCCGGAGGAATTGGTGAAGTTGAGAGTTCGATTGATTGGATGGGAGTTCGGCAACGGCAGTCATCGCCCTGAGGTTTTGCTCGCCAAGGGCCGTAAAAAGCGGCCGGTTCTCATTTGGCGAGCAAATTCTCCGATGCGCTTTTGGGAGGTTGAAAGCCTACTTACTGCAGTCCGGGACAAAAGCCGCAGTTTTCAGATCTTTCGATGGTCCGTCGGCGCTTCTTTCTTGGCAATACAACTTGCTCGGAGTCCGACCCCATGGAAGCTCAATCGCGTTGTCCATGGGGTGAGGGCCTAGAGCCTATTGATAGGCGACCGTAACGCTAAACGAGCCAGTGTAGTACCCAGTTAGTTGGTTTGCACCGACATTCAGGTTCGCCCCGACGGTAAGCGTATCCGTCCCACCGGAGCTAAGAGTTGTAGTCCCCGAGAGGGTTGCACTAGTGAAGGTATCGAGCGTCATGGTGAGACCCGTGCCCCCAGCGCCAGAGGTAATCGTGACAGGATTCGTAATATCGATCGTGGGGAGGGTGACAGTGTATAAATAGCCGGGCATTCCGGTGATAGCGAACGATGCTGCCTGGACAGTAGCGTGTACCGAACCTGATTGACCCAGAAGAGTGTTTTCGGAAGCGGTTCTAACCCCGGCCGGAGTAACCGTGACCGTGCCTCCAGTTGGATCGCTGACGATCTGCCCGAACAAGAGATCCTGATTCTTGCTGATCGTAATGGCCGTTACAATCTGGGCTCCCCCGTTGGCGTTTGCCGATGCGGTTGATTGTGCCATGGCGGACTGGGCAGCGCCAAGGAAGAGTGCGCAGCCGACAGCTAGAGGCGTAAATCGAGTGATGTTTAGTTTGTACATTTCCATATCTCCTAAAAGAGGCGTTGGCTTGTCTGAATCGGCTTCGAAAGTTCCTTTTGCGGTCCTTGTTACCGGTCGCTTCAGTTAATTTATGAATCGGGCCTAAAGGCTCATGCGATAACGGCCAAAAGACCTAGGAAGAGGAAATATCGCAAAGCTATAGAATTTACCGGGTATTTTATATGCCTTTCTGACAATTTGAAATTCAGTCGGTGATTCAGGTATACACTTAGGTAGCATCTAGGTTACCTATTAAGATGGATATGACTATATCTATCCATACTTGGCATGTTTTCTATAATCTGATATAGATAGAGTACCCATCTGATACTATGCTAGTATCGAACTACCCTATCTAGGACACGTAGTAACATTTTTGTACACAGAAATCACTACGTGGAAACCATCGCCTTTTGCCCCTCAATTGATTGAATTGAGGTATACGCGCAGAATCAAGATAGAAGATTGATTGGGCTTGCCTTGTCCTGGTCTCAACAATCGTCTAGCCTCAAAGTCAAACAAAAAAAAGCGCTTCCGGCGTCGACAATTCTAGTTAAAGGCGATAAATATAGCTATTTAGGCTAGAGCTCTTTGACCCAAAGTTCACGAAAAAGGATCTTCTTAGCGAAGGGTGATAAGGCCATCGCCTGGTCTTCACTTTAGTGGCCGGACAAGGAACGTTTCTGCCATCCATTTATCGACGTGGCTCGGGGTGAGCGTGGTCAGATCGAGAATGAAACCCGCTGGCTGCGGACCATCGCTAGGGTTCTTGGAAAAGTAAACGAGACCCATATGTACGAAGTCGGGGCCCGACTCCGATACCCGTGTTCGCACGACGTATTTTCTGATGTCCGGCTGGAATCCCTGTCGAGCATCCGCAAGCTCAGGAAGCGGGTCTCCTGACCTCCAAGCAACCAACCCACCTCCGAAGCGATTAACCGCGTTCATCTGGAGCGGGATGGCATCGACCGATATGGGAAGATTAGGGTTAGCCTTTGCAATGTCATCGAGCAAGGTTCGAAGACTGGAATGATGCAGCTTTGCCAGCCACGTATCAAAGTTGGCCATCATATGTTCCATAGCTGGGTTGGGCTCATCGGTTCCATCGTAGATCGAACTGCCTCCGCGTAAAAGGTCATCCAGGAAAAACGGCTGTCGAAGATCGGCATTTGTGTTGATATTGGGTGGGCAAAGATCGATTGGATCGACCTTTGCCTCACGAATAAAGGCGAGGCGCAAATCTTCTGCGTAACCGAAGTTGCCCTTCTCTAGATAAATCGGCTGGGGAAAGCTTAAGTAATTGACCCGTGGTCCGTTGTAGCCATTTGGCGTGGAATTCAGGACGTGAAGGCCGCCAAGCCCCGGAGTCAATGCCATTTCAGTGGCCACCCGTCGTCGCATCAAACAACCGGCCGATAGGGGCGAAATTGGGCCCGCGACTTCATTGATATCGATTCCTTTCTTCAGCAGCTGCGCCCATTCAGCGGATGCCATACGGCGTTGCAGGGATTCAGGCGGCGAATCGCCAAAGAGGGTGCGATCGGCCGAAAGGGAATCTTCTGTCCCTCGATAGTCGAACGGCCGCAGCGCAAGCGACACCTTCAATGAACTTGACGAGCCTGCTTTTACGCCTGCAGCTAATACATCCGCCGAAACGGTGTCCAACCATAGCTCTTTCAGGCCATATCTTAATGCAAGATCCACCGCATGGCGAGCGGCGTCTACGGTATCGGCACGAATGCAAAGGAACAGAGGTTCCTTAATATCATTGACATCTACCTTTGGCTGTGCGGGCATTTCTTCTTGTCGGGGCGGATTGCCCGTTGGCGGTACAAAGAGGTCATGCTGTCCAAGCGATTCAAATTCGGATCTAGTTTCATCGCCGTTAGGAAGGATGAACGAGAAAGCGTGAGCAGACTGAACAGTTGCCCCCTCTGCAGTTACCTGTTGGGTTTGGCAGATGTCATTCTCACGCTGAATGAACTGCTTCAGGCCCTCAGAGAGGTCGGATGCACTGATCTTCGTTCCGCGCCCGGGCGATCCATGGTCCATTTTCTTAGCCAAGCTGTCGCCAGGCAGTAGTTGATCGTCGGCTCGAAATCCGATTTGACTCAAATGCCCACTCAGATAGATTTGGTGACGCCATTCAGATTCCTCGTTCCAAAGTTTCGCGTTGAGTTCCTCGTCATAAGCAGCCAGTTTCATTTTTCGTGTTCCAATACCGACGAGGTCCGAAGTTAAAATGTAAGCGGATCCTACTTTGCGATAGGTTCCCGTAACTGAAAGGGCGATGATCCTAAGCACGCTTGAAATCGGTGCCGAACGCCCTATGGACATCATCTTCCGATCACCGACGCGCAGGTCGGCATATAACTCCAACCCGGTGGCCACGCCTATTCGCTTAAGGAGTTCCGATAGGGATTCGGATGGATTCAACTGTAAAGAACCTTGGAGCGACGACGCCCTGTAGTCGAGATCGCTCGGTTTCTGTTGATTCAGCTCCGTTAGCCTGATCTTCATCCCAAAAGAGTCCTGCTTGCGAAAATCTTGATTACCGTCGCGTTCGATAACCTTTCGGCCCGGCTTACCGTAATCAGAACTCGTGTCTCTAGGAGACAAGCTGTTTGGCTGACCCACAATTGGCATCATGAAATTCAGGCTCCGCTCGATGTGCAACCGCACCGACTGCAAGTCGGAATCGCTCAACTCAATCCCCTGCTCGCCGGGGTCGATGCTATTCAGGTTCTTAACGGTGTAAGTCGAGTACTTGAACGGCTTCGGCATGATCGAGGTAAAGACCGCCTTTTGATCGGCATTAAGATCCGATATGCCGATGCCGCCACCGGTTATTGCGCCCCATTGGCTGGCATTCAAAGTGGTCATCAAATACAGAACCTTGGAGTGACGAGGCAGTCCATCGTACATGTTCGGCGTTTGCTGCATGCTATCGTCGATGATGACCATGGTGTTTGGGACGATTGCCGACAGGCCGGTCACCGACGTACGCGTGCGGCCGAATGCAGCCAGCTTGTCCAACCCTGCCCTGGAGTTGACACCCTCTGGCTCAAGCACCATCAGCGCTCCTCTCTTGGCCGGATCCCATTTCATGACTTGGACAAAGTCAGCAAGGGTAAGGGAGGGCCGATTCTGCGCATGCGCATACTGGGAAAGCACTGCACAGGCGACTGCAAGAAATAACGTACTCTTCATGACTCTGGGATTGGCTACGTCACCCAGATGTGTCCCGTTGCGACATATCTGGCAGACTGCAAACCCTGCCTAACTCATTCTGTGTCCAAGTCGGACACATATCTTGATCTCGAACACGAAGCTATCCTATCGTATAATGTCTACAGCCAACGTCTTGAGGTGCCGTAAATGAAACGAATTGGATTACCGCTCTTGTTACCCGCTTTACTGGTGATGTCTGCCTATGCTGGCTCAAGTTCTATCGGTTGGAAGAAGGCCTATGCAGTCGCCACGGCAGAGGCAAAGAGTTCGGGAAAGCTTATCATGATCGACTTCTATACCGACTGGTGCGGCTGGTGTAAGAAGTTAGATGCGGACACTTATCCAGCCCCTGAAGTCGTCAAGGAATCGGAGAGTTTCGTCCCGATCAAACTAAACGCTGAGAAAGACGCGGATGGCATCCGGCTCGCCAAGAAATTCGGTATCAACGGCTACCCCACAATATTGTTCCTCGATGCGAACGAGAACCTTGCCTATAAGGTGGTTGGATACGAATCGGCCGCGGATTTCGCCAAATCAATGACAAAAGCAGCCACCATTCGGCAAGACACCGCGAAATTCAAGGCGGCGTTGAAATCGAATCCCAATGACTTTGACGCTTTAATCGGACTGGCCGGGGTTGAGGCATCGATGGGAAATCCCGACGTGGCAGCGGGGTATGTAGATAGGGCGTCCAAGTCAGGAGCTTCCGCAAAAACTGGCAAACTCTTGGACGCCTATAACGCAGTCGGGGACGGCTATCAGAATTCAAATCAGCTCGACAAGGCGATTTCTTACTTCACGAAGGCGATTGCGCCGAGTTTCGATTCGCAGGCCGCCTATGCTCGAATCAGCATTGCCGTTTGTTATGCTTCTTCCGGGAAACTTCCCCAAGCAAAGCCATATCTTGAGGCTCTCGTGAAGATGACGAATGCGCCGAAGGAATACACCGATCAAGCAAAGCAAATGCTTGAAGCAATAAACAAAGCATAATCGCCCTCTAGGCACAGCGACTGGCCTCGATCCTCCCGTCGTGACGAGGATTGAGGCGTCGGCTCGAACTGCAATTTAAGGCGTGGCTCCTTTTCGTAAACGAAGTCGCAGAAGTTGTCTTCATAAACGGGGCTTGGTTAATCCAGGTTATGGGCTCCATCGCTTGTGGGCATGCGCAGCTACTCTATAGTAGGCTCGGGCCAAATTGAATCTCTACTCTAGGTGGACATACTTCCGAGTTGGCCACCGCCCTGTACCATCTTAGTCCGTTTAGATATTGTTGACCAAGTCGGCAAACTCACCGAGCCATGGCTCGTAGTTTCGCCACTTTTCGACTGAACTGCTATAGATCGGCTGTCGAACCTGCCACATGCTGGGAGTCGATACCGGCCGCTCGCTCTTGTGAAACTCCAAACAAGCCGGACTCCAAGACAAGCCGCAGAAATCGATGATACGCCTGGTCCACATTTCTTGATCCGAAACCAGGTCCTCGTAGTTAACTTCCAGCAGACTTGCACCAGGGATCCATGAACGCCAAAACTCCATGATCTTCTCGTATTCGCGATAAGCCCACACAATGTTCTTCTTGTTATGGGCAAATTCAGGTGGCTTGGCCAAATCCGTCATGTAGATCGAAAGCGCCGTGTCGACCGGGTTCCGTTTGATGTGGATGATCGGCGCATTGGGAAAAGCCATGTGAAGGACTCCCGCGCAATAGAAGTTCATCGGCATTTTGTCCGTAATGCGAGGAGTATCGGGTTGAAGCCCGCGCAGGACTTGGAGGTAGCGCTCCCTCGCGGCGATGAACCGGTCGGAGTCGAGAACCTGGGCGTCAAGATCGATCAAGGAAGGGAGTTCTGAGACCCAAAACCTCTGCTCTCCGGCGCCTCCAACATCCGGATGGCTTGCCACGATTTGCTCGAGCAGGGTCGTGCCAGATCGGATCATTCCAATAATAAAAATGGGGACCTTCGATTGCGAGGCTAACTCTTGATGACGCTGAGCAAACTCCGCCGTAAACATGGCGATTGTCTTTTCCCGGTGAGACACCGCTTGGGTTAGATCGAATCCCTTACCGGCAAGATAAATCTGGTACTTCAGCCTATTTGCCTCGTCGAAATGAGACATTGCGTCTTCGTAGCGTCGCGTATCGTCCGCCGCCTTTCCAAGCGCATAGTGCAGCGCCGCAAGTTCCTTTGGGGGAAGCGATGCATCCGCAGCAAGTCGATGCATCTTGGCAATCAGATCGGCGTCCTTATCCGTCGTCTTCTTACCTTTGATGAGTCCGAAATAGGCAACCCCTTGCTCAGGTCGCTGCTCAATCGACTGGTGAAACAGTTCTGCTGCCTCATCAAAACGACCCTCCTCGTTTAGCCAAAGAGCGGCAGCCAAAACGATACGTGGATCAAGCGAAATGGCCCTCGTCAGGTGCTCCTCGGCCTTGTCATTTTCGCGTACCCCTCTCAGCGCTTGAGCGTAGATAAGATTCATTTGAGATGACCGTGGGAGGATCCGAAGCGCCCTTTCGCAAAGATCGATGGCCTGAGTGAAGTTGCCGTGGCCAATCAAAAGCCGACCCAGATAGATGTAACCTTCTTCCCTGCCGGGAGCGGCTTCGATGGCGCACTGAAAGGCTCTGCCAGCCTCCGTGTCTCGTCCCATTGCCTCGTATAACGAGCCCAATTTGCGGTGGAGCGAGGGATTTCCCGGCTGCGACTTTATCGCTTCCGACAAGCAGCTTTCGGTCCGCGTATAGTCCTTGGCATTAAAATAGTCGAGAGCCAAACTTCCCAACACTTCTGGGTTATTTGGCCAGAGAGTTCGCGCCCGCTCGCCAAATTGAATAGCTTCTTGATGTTTGGATAGGTTGCGAAGCGCAATTGGAAGCCATAGCAGAGCGACGTAGTCGTCGGGAGAGAGATCTAGCGCACGCCGAAGCCAGGATTCACCCTTTTCGAATTCACCCTTTCGAACTGCGGCTAGACCAGTCAGCAGTATCGCCGGCGCGTTGTGGGGGGCTTCCCTTAATATATCGGCACAAATGCTCTCTACGCGATTCAACTCACCGCGTTGAAATGCCCCTTCGGCGTCCTGAACAAGCCACGAACTCATCTTTCACTTATATCGAAGGTTCGATGTCCGCTCTTCGACGGAAGGTAGTGGAGGCAGGCCCGTTGTCGGACGATCCAGGTAGAAATAAGCGACTGACGAGTAGTCATCTCGTCGAAAGAAGTTTACCCATGCGTCCAACGGGAACTTGGGGTCGCCCAGTTTCGGGTAATCCTTCACTTCCAAAAGCCTAATGAGCCCCGGGTCAGCGGAGGCAGATACTGGGACGAGTTCGGCGCCAGCCGATTTCATTTTCCGAACGTTCTCGGTCCCATCCCCTCCAATATCCTGAATCGCTACTCTACAATCTGCCTGAAAGTAAATCGGGTCTGGGATATGAAACCTGTAAAATGCCCAACAGTGCTTTACGTTATCTGAGACCGTGCACCCCTGGTACATATTGGAAAAGGGCCCCATGCCCCAGCCGGTTCCGATGTAATCCTCTGTTCCCGTTCCGGAAATGGTGGGAAATTCGCGATCGCCGTCTAAATACACTTTGACTTCGCCCTCTCCCCAGCCGGCATCACCATATTGCGGATGTCCTTGCACTCCGATAGTCGCGCCCAAATAGCGTCCTTTACCCTTAACTTTCGGGAGCAACTCATAGTCTTGCCCCAACTTGGTATAGGGGTCTCGCTTCCAGAAAGCATGGAAATAGGCCGCACTTGCATCCTGTCTCTTCTCTTCAGTGAGATCGATATCATAGAAGAGAAGCCCGACATCCTCGCGTGACTGGTTTCGAAGGACGACCCGTGCCCCGGTTCGAAACGGCATCGGAATGTAGCAATTGAGAGATCTTCCCTCCGGATTCGAAAACAGCGCACTTTGAAATGTAGTGGGTTGAGCAAGGCCCTGGGCAAAGAAATCGCCCATGGGAACCGACACGGCAGGCTTCGTCGCATGGTCCCAGTAGATATCCATGACCAGTGAGCGCAGCATGTTCTGAGTCCAAGGACGAAATGTAAACCACATCCGCCTGATCGTTCCACATCCGTTGTAGTTCAATATCTCCTTGGACTTACCTGCGACAACCGGCTCCCAGGCATTTCCTTTAGCCCCTTTGTTTGTTTCGGCAGCCTTCCCCTTGCCCCCGGTGGGGTTTTCGAAACTGACCCATCGAGATTGGACTCCGTTAGGGAGATGTGCGATGTCTTGCGCGCTTGACGCCTGAGCGAACAGACCGATGGAAAGCGGAACGAGAATGAACTTTGTTTTCATGACTATTCCCGGCGAACCGAAAGCGCCCCATCCCAGGCCGCCACAACGTGAGTCGACAAGATTGCTATGGACGCCGAATCCGATCAGGATAGCACAACCTCTCTAGAGTAGCGGCTCGAAATCGATGAGACTTCATTTAAGCTGGTTTTAGCCAAGATTATGAGAAAATGCATGCCCATTCCCTTGGATTCTCTCTCCATCCGTGATAAGATATCCCATCTTGCTCTATAGTACAGCGTCGCATCTTTTTTCACGTTTTGCCCCGGTTCCGTTTGACCGTGTCAGCGGGACTTCGTCCGGCGGAAAGCGACAAATCCGGGCGCTGCCGACCACTTTGCTTTGCGACGTCCAATCAACAGACCGTTAAAGTCAAGATGAATGCAAAACAACCCGTTCCCGTGGCGATTATCGTCGGAGCACTCGCGGTGGTCGTGGCCATCGCATGCTTTTTTGGCTACAGAGCCATGTCCCCTCCAGCCCGCGAAGCGCCAACTTCGGTCGAAATGTATGACGCGGTTACCAAAATGGCACTCAAGTCCGGCGGGGATTACTCCAAATTGTCGCCCGATGACCAGAAATATCTGGACTTGATGTCCCACGGTCATGGGCAAAAGCTTCTCGCAAATCAATACGCACGAGCCACCACCTCCGGAGGTAAATAAGTTGAAATATTCGTCAAGTCGATCACCATCGAGAGCCTTTACGCTCATCGAACTCTTAGTTGTCATAGCGATCATCGCCATACTCGCCGCAATCCTGTTCCCCGTGTTCGCTCAGGCGAAGGAGGCAGCTAAAAAGACCTCATGTCTTTCCAATGTCAAGCAGTACGGCCTTGCGTTGAACATGTATGCGAATGACTTCGACGACTGCTATCCGGAGCCATACGTGTCACCGCCTTACTATTACGCAGCAGTTTGGCCCAATACCTACACGTGGCAGACCGAAATCCAACCTTACATTAAGAGTAAGCAAATGACGAAGTGCCCGGACAACGTCTATGCGGATGGCGGAAATCTCTCGCTGGAGCCGAGCGCATATGTTTCCTACTGCATGATGGACGATCCTTGGGACGCCGAGCCATACGTCTGGCCGCCGCTCCAAAATAGGAATACTAGCGTTATCGACACCCCTGCGAACCTCGCACAGGTCGGTGAGTGTCGTTATGGCTACATCGACATGAGTTTTGGTGTCAATGGAAACGTAACTTCGACTTACAATAGCCTCAATTACACGCCGGAAGGAAATCTCGGATGGGTTCCTGACCCTACCGGAACCGGAGGATCGATCGGTTCAGTGCAGATTCATTCTGCCGGCACGACAAACTACTCGTTCTTTGACGGCCATGCAAAGTCTTTCAAGCTTAATGGAGCCTTCTCAATGAATCAAGGGTACGGAATCTTCTTTCCAACTGCAATCGAGAGTCCCGCACAAGCCGCGGCCAACGCGGCGGTTAATGTCGCGGAAATTCACATTCGCAAAGAATACGCGGCCGCCGGCCTCTAGCCGGGTACCGGTAAAGGACGGTCACGACGCTCTCTAAGCTGGGGCGTCGTAGACCGTACGCCCTTAATATTCCCCATCTCGTCCGCATCGGACGAAAATGGGACGTCTAGCTCGATGAAGTTCTCTTATGGTCACAATCCTATTTCTCTCATTTCTGAGAAGTCTGCTAGGTGCAATCCGAGAACCTCACCGCGCGCTCTGGGTCTGGAAGGCGGAGTCCATTCTCGCCGACTCGACACGGACAGCATCCTTCTTCGACTTCATTTCCGCCCCAAAGGGCGATCCGAAGGCACGGATCTCTGTCATCTTCTTGTCGCTCGACATCGAGAATCATGACTTGCAGCCAAAGCTGATCAGTTTCCTAACAAAGGCGCATGAACGATCGTTGAGGGTGGACTACCTTTGTGGCGATGCTCATTACGCCATGCCCGAGCATTTCGGTGATGGATTGGCTCAACTTAGGCAAGTCGAAGCGTTCAACCACCGAGTTTCCAAAGGGGCTCGTTTTGACGGTATTCAGTTCGATGTGGAACCGTATGCGTTACCTGGATGGCCAAACGCGCCGATTTTGAACGGCTATTTGAGTTTCCTCGAGAAATGCCACTCGACAATTGCACAATTGGGAAACAAACTGGCGCTGGGCGCTGCCATCCCACGCTGGTTCGATGGAGCCGATCTCCACGAACTGAATAAATCGGTGCTGGACCGCGTCGACTACGTTGCAGTAATGGATTACGTAAACCGCTCGGAGAGTTTTATTTCGGATGCCAAAAGCACGGTTCGTTACGCATCCGTGAAGGGCAAGGACGTTTGGCTTGGGGCGGAAGTCAGCGAACTTCCCAATGAGAAGTCCGCCACATTCTTCGAACTCGGAAACGAGAAGATGGAGGAAACCTTCCAATCTGCAGAAAGAGCCTTCGGCAATTTAAGATGCTTCGCCGGAGTTGCAGTCGAATGGTACGAGCCATACCTACAATTAAAGGAGAAGTAAGTGCCGATTATCCGAGAATTTGGGCCAACTATAGACCAGGTAAAATGCAAGTCGGATTGCTCGGATCGACGATGCTTCGCAGTGCCTAGCGAGGACAGTGTTATCTAGCATGAGAAAGCAATCATCAAGAGAAGCCTCAAGCAAAGGATCCGCCTCACCTGTTCGATCAAAGAAGGTCGTCATCCCCGTCACCAAGCACAGCACGGTCGCCCAGTCCTTACGCGAGGAAATCGAGAGCGGACACTGGGCTCCCGGAGACCAGATACCTTCAGAAAAAGTCATCGCGGATAAGTTCGGCGTCGCCTATATGACAGCCCGGCAAGCAGTGACTTCTCTCGTTGCCGAAGGAGCATTGGAGCGGATCGCTCGCAAGGGGACGTTTGTGGTCGGCCCATCGCGGCTTCCGAATCCAACTGATAGAGAGCAGGTCGTTCTTCTCGTGGAAGGCGGAAAAACCTCTCTCGACCCTTATTACCTCCCTCCCATTGTCGAAGCGTTTGAACGAGAAATCTCCGGCAGCGGATTCGAACTGTCCGTCTACGGCTATTCGATGGAGGTTCTCGACCGCCTGGTCATGAAGGATGTCCTTGTGTGCTGCATCTTACTTAGCGAACATGACGCAATCTACGCTCAATTGCTGCGAGAGAGGGGGCACAAGGTCTACGCTATTAATCGCTGCAAGTTCGGTGGATATGTGGCAGCGGACAACGCCGGGGGCGCTACGATCGCCGTCGAACACTTAATCTCGTTGGGTCACCGACGAATTGGATTTGTCCGCGGCTTGCCGGGAAATCTTGATGCGGGCGAACGTCGCCGCGGATACGTCGCCGGTATGTCCAAGAACTCGTTGACCGCCGGGCCCGAAGAGGGAGATCACTTTATTGAGGAATGCGGCCATCATTCGGCCATCAAGATGTTGGCGAGCGAGAATCGCCCAACCGCCATATTTTGCGCCAGCGACCTGTCTGCGATCGGTGCGATGAAGGCCATTGCGGAAGCTGGATTGTCCGTCCCGGACGACATCTCGGTGGTAGGATTTGGCGATTTCCCCCTGGCAAAGTTCCTTCACCCAGGGTTGACATCCATCCAATTGCCATTGGCCGAACTTGGAGCCACTGCTGCCAAGCAGATGCTTGCCCTCGCCGAAGGAAAACCCGCAGATGACGTTCTTCTTCCGTGTGAACTGGTGGTCAGGGATACGACTGGGCCAGTATCCAAGGCTTTGACCTCGCTCGGTGTCGGTGGATAAGCGGGATATTTGCCCATCTCGGAGGTCTTTATAGAGCAAGGGCCCGACAAACAGGCGCATAGAGTGCAGTTGCGGACCTACTCCGAAGTAATACTTACCAACATGTCCAGGACAAGCTCAGAGATTGCCGCCGAGAACGTTCTTCGGCGGACGATTGGTACTCAGTCAGAGCAATTTCGGCTTCGACTGTCCGACATCAACTGCGAATCTGAGTGGTTTGAGGTGACTGCCCGTAATGGATGCGTTGACGTCAGCGGCACATCTTCGTCGGCACTCTGTCGCGGCGCCTACCACTATCTGAAGGAGGCATGCCATGTTCAGGTTTCCTGGTCAGGAGACGAGATACGTCTGTCCGACAAACTTCCGGAATTTGACAAAGTCAGGGTCGTATGTCCGAATCGGTTGCGCCTCTACATGAGCGTTTGCACGTTTGGCTATTCGACAGTTTGGTGGGATTGGCGCCGATGGGAGCAGGAGATTGACTGGATGGCGCTGCATGGGATCAATATGCCCCTCGCCATGGTCGGACAAGAGGCCATCTGGCAGCGCGTCTTTCGAGACCTGGGTCTGTCAGATTCCGAAATCGAGGCACACTTTACGGGACCCGCTTTCTTGCCTTGGCATCGCATGGGAAACATCGATGGCCATATGGGGCCATTGCCGCAAGCTTGGATCGCCAGTCAATCCGAGCTTCAGCGGAGAATTCTGGATCGCGAGCGCGAACTCGGGATGATGCCGGTCGTACCCGGCTTTTCTGGATTTGTCCCCCCCGCCTTCAAGCGTATTCATCCTGCTGTGGAACTCCATAGCGCCGAACCATGGGCTGGATTTCCTCCGACAACCTATATCGACCCGCGAAGCGAATGGTTCGCCGAGATCGGCAGCCGATTCGTGAAGGAGTATCAACGCGAATACGGCCTAGTCCACCACTACCTTTGTGATACGTTTGCTGAGCAAGTTCCCCAAATCGAGCCAAATGGCGAAGTAGATTATCTGTGCGCCCTTGGTAAGGCAACGTGGAAGGGCCTTCTTGATGCCGATCCAGAATGCCACTGGGTGATGCAAGGGTGGCCCTTTTTCTTCGCCCAGGAATACTGGTCGCGGGAACGTTCCGAAGCGTTCTTGGGAGCCGTGCCGATCGGGCGGTTGATCGTGATCGATCAAGTGCTGGAAGACTATGAGGTCTGGCGAGATCAGCCGTTGGTTAGAGAGAAGGGATGGATCCATGCGGCGGTCCACAATTTTGGCCAGACAACCCATCTTCACGGCGACCTGTCAGCAATCTCCAGACGCGGTTGGGAAGCCATCCAGGACCCGAACCACGGCAACATGCTTGGAATGGGTCTTGTTCCCGAAGGAATTGATCAAAACCCGGTCCTGTACGAGTTGCTCACTGACGCTATGTGGAGGTTCGATCGGGTCGATGTCCCTACTTGGCTTCATGCTTATGTCCTCTCGCGTTATGGAAGTGCGCCACAATCCGCGGTCTCCGCATGGGACGAGTTGCTCCATTGCGTTTACGGCAAGGAAGCCCCATTTACGCTCCGATTCTGCTGGCGATTTCGGCCCGACGATCAACCGATCGTGAGGTCTCCGAGCGTCTTGCGGGTCTTTTCCGCGGGCGTGAAGCTCTTGGATGCGTTATCAGAAATTGGGCCGCGTCGAGGGTTCAATCGGGATTTGGTCGACGTCACAAAGACGTGGCTTGGTGGGCTAGCCGAGTTAGTTCTAGATTCGACGCTCTTAGCGTGGAGAAAGCAGTCGGGCGAATATGACCATTACAAGAGCCTGTTCGTTCAGATTCTCCTGGATCTTGACCGCTTGCTTGCAACCCTTCCCGAGCATCGACTGTCTACTTGGCTGTCCGCCGCCCGGGCTGGAGGGTCGACAGCAGATGAGGCCGACCACTTGGAAGTCAACGCTCGAGCCCTGCTGACCCATTGGGGGAAGCCATTCTTGTTCGATTATGCCACGCGCGAATGGGCCGGCTTGACAAAGGATTTTCACCTCGAACGCTGGAGGATGTACTTTGAGTACCTAGAACACTTGGAAAGGGACGGCAGTGTTCAAATGCCTGACTTCCCCGATTGGGAAGAACGCTGGGCACGGACGATCCAACCGCTGTCAGATGCCCCTTTCGAAGATCCTGCCTTGGTTGCCAAAGAACTGACCGTTAAATACTCCGGCCTTGTCGAGTCAAGTACTCAGAGGCACGAGATGTCCCGCCTTTACGGTCCAGTGGGTGCGACGTCGGTATCTTCAAATAACAAACGGCTGACTCTGATGTTCGATCTTGAGGAATCGCAGCAGCTGAACGGCATAGCGATTCATCCGATTCATGGCCAAGGCTTTCATGGATCCTATGCCGTCGAAATATCCGCGGATGGGGAATCTTGGGATCTCCTTCCCGGTGAGTCTGCCAACACATATCGCGGCGCCCGGCGGGCTTTCGACTCAAGTAGCGTGCGCTCTATCCGGTTTGAAATCGAACCTGATAGAGGAGAACCGAGTCAGTTGTTTCAGATCCTGACGTTTAGCGATGGTTGCTTGTGACATTGCGAATATAAGCCGAGTCAGCATCCCAAACACGAGATTCTTGCTTTGCGTAACCGGTTCCGAAAGAGTCTGAATGGTGACGCCAGCGTGTGGCTTCGGGCCCCGAAAAGGGGTCGCGAGCATTCTTGTAAGCTTTGCTCCATGCATTTTGGATGGACTCCCTCGAGGGTTCTCACGTTGTCCCGTCGAGTCGATACTGGGCGATGGCACTCCGCCGTTAACTTGATCTGCGGCCTGCCGCCTAAGTCCCTGATGAACCAAGCGATGATTCTCCGTCTCCCGTTCGCCACTTGCTTCTACCCTTTAGGGCCAACGGGAAGACAGTATTCAAAAATGGTCTGGGCCGGGCGCACCCCCTGCCCCGGGCAATCGCGACCCCGCGGCGACCGGCCGGACTTTGACATTCTGAGCCGTTTGGAATACGTTGCATTGATCCATCCATCGTATGGCACTGCCTGAGAAAGTTAGGGTATTTGCAGCCATAAAGAACCAGGTGGCTCGAGGTGTGCCGTACAAAATGCAAGGGACCCCGTCGGGGCCGATTCGTGGATCTAAAATATGCGACCCGAAAACTGACCAAAACCGCGGTATCCGATGTCGTTGCTACCCCTTCAACCCAGTAAGTGTGATCCCTTGAATAAGGAGCTTCTGGGTAAAGAAGAATACGACCACCACGGGCAGAACCACGATCGTGGTTGCTGCCATCAGCAGATTCCATTCGCTTCCCCCATTTTGGCTTTGATAGAATTGCAGCCCGAGCGAGAGCGTAAACGTCTTCTGTTGAATGAGATAAATGAGGGGCCCGAGAAAGTCGGTCCAGGTTCCCAAGAAGCTGAAGAGGGCCACGACTCCCAGAGCGGGCTTCGCAAGTGGGACGATGATGTTGCTGAATATCTGCCATTCGCTTGCCCCGTCGATCGTTGCCGCCTCCGATAATTCGAACGGAATATGCCGAAAGAACTGCCGGAGCAAGAAGATGTTAAAGGCGCTCCCAAAGAACGCTGGAACCCAAAGCGGGCGCAGTGTTCCCACCCAACCGATCTCTCTGAAAAGCGCGTAAAGCGGGACCATCAGCACCGGGAACGGAACCATCATCGTCGCAAGGGTCACAAAGAAGAAAGCCTCCCGGCCGCGCCAGCGGAGCCGAGCAAAACCGTATGCGGCTAGGGCATTAGAAAACACCGTTCCTACCACGCTCAGCCAGCAGAGCAACAGCGTGTTACGTGTGTAGTACAAGAATGGGATGTAACCCAACCGGTCCGAATCGAAAACCCAGGCTTTGTAGAAGTTTCCCCACTGAGGGTGCTTCGGTATCCAAACCGGTGGTTGAGCAACGGTTTCAGGCAACGGCTTAATGGCGGTTGTCACGAGCCAGAATAGCGGAATTAGGAACACGACCGACAGCACAATCAGAGCGCTGTGTGTGAGGGCGACCTTGGTCGCTTTTGCCTTGCGAGTGCCAATCGTCATTAGCCGCCTCCGTAATAAACGTGCTTTTCGGAGAGGCTCCGGCTGATTTGAGTCAGGATGAGAATGATGACGAACATGACCCAGCCCATCGCGCATGCGTAACCCATGTTGTGAAATTTGAAGGCATTGTCATAGAGATATGCCGTATAGAAGTAAGTGGAATTCGCAGGCACTCCTCCGGGAAACATGATGAACGGCACAGTGAAAACTTGCAGGGCGCCCACGATACCCATGATGGTGTTGAAAAGGATGACGGGCGAGATCATCGGGAGGGTCACTGCTTTGGTCTTGCCCCAGGCCTTCGCACCATCAATCTCGGCCGCCTCATAGAGCGATTCCGGGACTTCTTGCAGGGACGCCAGATAGATGATCATGGTGTTTCCGACCCCCCAAAGACTTAGGATGATGATCGTGAACTTGGACCAGAGCGGGTCTGAAAGCCAACCCGGTCCCTGTATCTTTAGGAGTTTCAATAGGTTGTTGACAACCCCGTTGTCGGCATCGAAGACCCAGAGAAACAGCACTGCAGTTGCGACCAAGGGCAAAAGCGACGGTAAATAGAAGATCGTTCGATAAATCGCCTGACCCCGTACTTTGGCGTTCAGGAGCATCGCGAGTGCCAAAGATAGAATTAGGCTGAGTGGCAGAAAGAACGCCGCGAAATAGGCGGTGTTGTACAGGCTCGTCCAAAATACTTTGTCGTGGAACAGCGTCTGGAAGTTGTCGAGGCCCGTCCAGACCGGCTTGCGCAACACGGAATAATCGCAGAACGAATAGTAAAGCGATGCAAGCAAGGGATAGAGGACAAAGAGCAAGAAGCCAACGATCCAGGGCGAGGCAAACAGATACCCATCCCTTTCTTCCCTTTTGGCCTTGGTCAACGGGACTGCTCCGCGCGCAATTTCATAATCCAACGATAGTGATCCAACTTTGCTTGGATTCTCTTCTGAACTTCGTCGAGGGCTTCCTTCGGAGTCTCCCGCAACAAGGTGATCTCGTCAAAAGCCTCGCTTAGGTCGGCGGTGTACTCGTTAACGATGCCGATCATGGGTGGGATCCGGCTCGATTTTCCCTTAGGCAAATCGGTGAACAATCGAATAAATGGGTTGGGGTGGTTCTTCAAGAATCCGTCGCTTACCTTCGCCAAAGGCGACTCCTTCCGTTGGCCCATACAGAGGAGTTCCATATTCTCCTGTCTTTGCAGAAAAGCGATGAAGTCAAATGCTTCCTTAGGATGCTTTGCCCCAACCGGAATCACAACGTTGTCCGAATCGGCGAGCGTCATGTCTGCGAGGTCGGGGCGATTCTTTGGGTGGGGCATCGGCGCAGCAGCCCAATCTAGCTTGGGGTTGTACTTCGAGATAAAGTTGTACATCCAAACCCCTTGGAACTGCATCGCCTCCTTTCCCGAAATGAAGCCGTTTGTTGGCGAGGCAAACACGAAGCCGCTCTTGAACGAGTTGATTTGAGTCGGCCCATATCGGTGGGAGTAATTGGAGACCCATTTGTAGCCTTCAATGTTCTCCGGGCTGTTACACGTAATCCTGTCCCGTCCATCCCAAAGCTCGCCACCAAAGAAATAACCCCAGCCCCAGTTCCACCATCCAGGGTCGGACGGAATAAAACCAAATTGCGTGTAGTGTCCGTTGGAATCCTTCTTCGTAAGCTTTGCCGCCATCGCGTCCATCTCGTCAAACGTTCGCGGCGGCATATTCGGGTCAAGGCCCGCTGCCCTGAACTCGGCGCGGTTAAAGTGAAGAGCATTGGAATCCGGAGTCGTCGGAAGGGCGAACACGTGGCCGTTGTAATACATCTGGCGCCAATTGATAGGAACGTAATCGGATTCCTTGATCCCGTATTCCTTGCAGTAATCCTCGAGCGGCACGATCGCGTCGTTATCTGCGAATGCCGCAAGCGATATCGTGGATAATCCCGCAATGTCCGGCGGCATTTTTCCGGAGATCGCCACGATAGTCTTGTCCTCAATCCCGCTAACCGGCATAAAGTCGACGAAAATGTGCTTTTTCGCCCCTTCGGTAGCGTTGTACTTATCGACGACCGCCTTCATGGCGTCTCGCTCAAACGCCGTCCACTTCTCCCAATAGGTGACGTGTACCACGTTCCCATGATCCTCGGGGAGCATGATTAACTCAGACCAGACAATCGATCCGACCGTTACCGCGACGGTCACGATCGCTGCAAATGAGGTTTTGAAGTTCATCGTCTGTATGCCCTATCGCACCGTCGCCCCGGCATGCCCCAAAAAAGGTGATCTATAGAGTAGCACGATGCGATCACGGACGGCGAGGAATTCGGAGAATCGTTTGTGATAGAGGCCGATCCGTATTTTGGTGACATGGGCGCATTAAATCCGAACCTGTTGTGGTCTGTCGGTTGATTCAGGGAAGAAGCACGCGGCTCGAAAAACTGAAAATCCAAGGAGCTCCGCTCCACAACTTATAAGCTTCGCCTGCTATATAGCCGAAGAGAACGTAAAGTAATGACTTAGAAAGAATATATTAGGCAATTGAAAGCAAAACGTGGGCACCACGCATCCCACGCCTACGACAATTTCCGGTTCGGGTTCCATCCCTCAGTGGTTTAGGCCATGGTTGATACCGGATGCTTACGTGCTGAAGCCATTCAGCACGTAAGCATGCCTTCAACAGACAACGGTCGTCACGGCTTCAGTAGTCTCGCGACTCGGACCATCCAGGCGGCGGAGCCGGTATACCAGGTCCAGCCGGCTCTGCCGGCGTAGGGGGAGTCGGGGCCATCGACATTGCCGGGCATGACGTAAGGTTCGGCGGCATAGAGTTCGACGTCGTTCTCGGCGCGAAGGGGTGGGAGCATGCTTCGGTAGATGGCAAGAGCAGTTTCTTGGTCGCCCATCATCGCAAAGGCCTTCACCGCCCAAGTTGAGGCATGGCTGTAAACGCCGCCATTCTCGCGAAGACCGGGTGCGTAGCGTGTGATGTATCCAATATAGGGATCGACCTTGCTGTAAGCGGGCTGAAGCAGGAGAGCGCCATAAGGGCAGAGGAGGTGCTTTCGCACCGAAGCCATCGCCTGTTCCACTCGGTCAGGCGGAGCGATTCCGGAGATAACCGCCCAGGTCTGGGGGTTCAAGAAGATCTTCCCTTCTTCACACGAATGGCTACCGAATGGCTTTCCGTCATCTCGAGTTCCTCCGAGGTACCATTCGCCATCCCATGCATGCTCGTTGACCGCTAACTTAAGGCCATCGGCCGCTGCAGCGAAACGACTAGAAGTCGCCCCATCTCCGATCTTGTGGAGGACGGGCTGCCAACGGGTAAGGATATCGAATAGGAACATCGCAAGCCAAACAGACTCGCCGATACCGTCGATTCCGGCATGGCTCAACCCGTCGTTCCAGTCGCCTGCCCCAATAAGTGGCAACCCGCGCGGCGAAAGTCGCGAAAGAGCCCGATCGATGCCGCGGAGGCAATGGGCCCACAGGGAACCGCGTTCACCCGGCTTCTCAGTTTCTCGATTGAGAAACGAGAATTCCTTGTCGAGAGCAGCCGTATTGCCGGTTGTCTCCAAGTATTCCAGAACTCCATAGGCAAGCCAAAGGCACGTGTCGCTATGATGGCTCGAAACGAAGATATCGGTGTTGGGGTGCCACCAATGTCGCACGCCTCCATCCTCGTACATCGCTTCTGCATGCCTGCCAAGCTGTACAAGCGTCGCCTCGGGCTCCCAGTCGAGAAACATGAGGCTGTCTTGAAGCTGATCGCGATACCCGTATGCTCCTCCTTGTTGGTAATAGGCGCACTTGGCAAGCAACCTGCCCGCCATCGCTTGGTAAGGCAACCAGGAATTGCACATCAGATCGATCGCTGGATCACCGGTATTGAGATCGGCTGACAAACACCGCACCTGCCACAACTTCAGCGTCCTATTGACTTCATCCCAGGCAGTTTGCTCGTCAAAGCGGCTGGCAAGCGCCAACGCCTCTTCTTCAGTCGCTCCAGTCCCGAGAGTGATCACAATGCACCGAGACTCTCCTGGCGCCAAGGACAACTCGGCAAGGCCCCCCGCGATCGGGTCATCCCATCTCGGAGTGGGAGATTCGGCAACTGCCTCAAAGAACGCCTTCGGCCGCGCCGTAGTACCCTCCCTTCCAAGCCACTCTTGCTTGTCCGTAATCCAGGTGACCTCATCGACTCCGGACCATGAAATGAACGCCCTCGTCGGCTCGACCGCTTCGGTTCGGCGATGCTCGACCAACCCGGGATGCTTCCACGCTACGAGAGTTTTACCGTGACGGCGGCTTTCCATAAACAGCCGATGAAACTCTCGGTGCCAGTCGCCGATACCCCCAAGATGCCATTCCAGATAGGACCCAAGTTTCAAGTTACGAACCCGGTCAGAAAGGTTGTCGATTTCGATAATCCAAACTTCAGCGCTGCAGTCGTCGGGCACGAAAACGGTTTGGCGAGTCTCCAAATCAAGGAATCGCCGCCTAAAAGTGGTGGCTCCGAGTTCATGCCGAACTTCTTCTAGCTCTGCCTTTCGTCTGGTTGGCTGGTAAGTAGTCGACCAGAGCTCAGCCGGATCGTCCAAGTCCTGAACGTAAACAAACCGTCCGTAGGCGTCTTGAACAAGATCCTGCTCCCATCGGTTCAGCCGAAAGAGTTGGCAGTTGTCCGCCCAAGAAAACCCGCCCCCCGCTTGGCTGAGGACCACCCCGTACCGGTCGTTCGACAGCACATTGATCCAGGGTCTAGGCGTAAGAATGTCGGTGATGGTGAAAGCACCGCCGAGTTCTTCAAAGTACCCGTAAGCATTCGACAGAACATGGCTTGATTCATCCACGTAAATGGGGAGGTTTGGGACAGATTCTTCCAAGGTTACTAGCCAGTATACAGGCAGAATCCCCGTTGCTGATAGGTTTCAGCAAGGCCTTGATCGTCGATGAGATCAGGTAGGCGCGGGAGCCGAGTCGCTCGCTTCTACCAGGGCCCTCGGTTTGGCGCTGGTAGCCCTCACGACGCAACATCCAGATGCGGGTGGCCTTCCAAGCAAGGCTCGAATTCAAGGATATGATTGTGCCGTAGAATAGTTGGTAGCAAGTTGCGTTAACGTCTACATCCACTGTGAAAGCAACTACGGGCAATCAATAAAGATCGGACACCCAAATATTGGGAACCAAGGCCTGGTCGAACTTTGCTGGACACGATGAATCGCAACCTTACAAGCATTCGGGTCCGTTCGGCGTGACGGTTTCGGCAAAGAAAGCGACCTTGACCTTCTTGTCCCTTTTGAACAAGGACACATTCGAGAACGATTCGGCTAGAAGGATTCCGAAGGGACGTTCGCAGCCTGTTTCGAGCCCGACGTGGATGTAGTGCCTAAACATAGCCTCAAGTCGCAGGTAGCTTGCACTTGACTCGAATGGGACCTCAATCATAAGCGCGTTGCCTGCAACCGAACCAGCGCCACGATAAGGCGTGATCAGTAGAACAATTGAATGACAGTCTACGACCATCTCCGGGGTCGAGGTTGCGATGCCTCCAAATTCCCAAGATCCATAGACCCTGGGCTCCATGCTGTCGGCCATCTCCGGGGTCGGGGACCATGCAACCGGAAGATACGCGCGAAGCGGAAATATGGACAAGGACGAGAACAACGAGTGAAACCCTGGACCTGGCGGACGCCGCTCTTGAAGGGCCGTTTTCACAGAAATGACGAGACTTAACGTCAAGCCGCCCAATTTAGGTGAGGAAGTTACGGTCGGAGCTTGCTCTACTAGTGAGGAGCAAGGAGCCGGAGACTCGATTCGCCTGCCCTAAATGGTCAGTGGGACCAATTTCTTCGCGAAGGCAAGTTGATTCAACCTTCAGTGGAACCAATTTGCCTCCGCATGGCGAGCGGCTAATGTGCGCCTGCCGCGGCTGGACCCCCTCCCCGTCGCTTTAATAGGAAGAGACAAGGCACGGTCAAAGCAAACATGACTCCGATCAGTACATGGGCGTTGTCAATCGCCATTGTGTATGCCTGGCGCGTGATTTGTCCGTCCAAAACGGCGCCTGCTGCCGCTCGTGCGTGCTCCAAGTCCATACCTTGAGCGTGGAACGCCCCTGCGATTCCATTCAGCCGATCGGTTGCAATCGGGTTGCTGCCAGTTACCTTTGCCGCGATGTCATAGCGGTGGAAGGAGGTCATTCGAGTCACATAAGTCGAGAGCCCGGCAATGCCGAAGGATCCGCCAAGTTGGCGTGCCAATCCGAGCAGTGCCGAGCCCTGTTTGACCGCGCTCGGTTGAAGCGAAGCCACTCCCGCCACAATTACCGAGAGCATCAACATCCCGATCCCGCCGCGCGTCACCATTAGGCCAACCTGTGCATCGCTCTCATTGCTATAGGGGGTCATATGGCCAAGCATCCACATGCCCGCCATCAGGAGCACCGATCCAGCCATCGCGATATCTCGGCCAGGAATCCCCTTTTGAATCAGGGTTCCCGTCACAACCATGCTGATCGCCAAGATCAATCCCGGAAGGAGCATGAACATGCCGTTTGTCGTTGGCGTGAACCCAAGTATCGTCTGCCCGAACAAGGGAAACAGGAACAGGCCGCCATAAAGCCCGCACCCCGCCATAAACATGACGATTGTTGCTCCGCTCAAACCACGATCCTTCAACACTCGGAGATCCACGACCGGGAACCGGTTTCGCTTCGACATTTGCCAAACCACGAAGAGGAACGTCGCCAGTACGCCCACTACCGAAAGCCGAAGGATAAGTGCATCCTGGAACCAGTCATTCTGCTGCCCCTCTTCGAGGACGTACTGTATCGAGCCCAAGCCGGCGGTTAGCAACCCAATGCCAAGCCAGTCCACGCCGCCCGCCTTCATTGGCCCCGCCCCCTTATAGAGCGAGCCGATGACATACATCGCAAGCAATCCCATCGGGACATTGATAAAGAAAATCCACGGCCAAGCATAATTGTCGGTGATCCACCCGCCAAGAGTGGGAGCCAGCGATGGCGCGACCGTGATTCCAAGTGCCCACGCGCTCTGCGACATCGCCACCTCACGCTTGGGAAAGACCTCGATCAGAGCCGCTTGAGTCATTGAGATGAGCGGCGCCCCTGCCGCGCCTTGGATGAGCCTGAAGAGGATCATTTCGTTGAGACTGTGGGCAAATCCACACATCGCCGACGCCCCAATGAACGCGACAATCGAGACAAGCAGGTAGTTTTTCAAGCCAAAGCGCTGCGCCAGCCATGCCGTCATCGGTAGGACGATCACGTTTGCGAGGATGTAGGAGGTGCTGACCCATCCCACTTCCTGGAAAGTGCAACCGAGGTTTCCCGCCATAGTGGGCAAGACGGGATTGATGATCGAAGTGTCTAGAACCTCAAGGACTGCCGCCAGAACCAGTCCTACGAGCAATAGCCACCGCTTGGCGCCATATGCCCCGACTTCTTCCAGCGGCCGCATCCGTGCGACGGGACGGGTCGTCGTAGCCTTCATGCCTTACTTCCTTCCCGCCTGAACGGTTTGGATCGATGCTTGGACCGACATGCCTTGGCGTAAGAGGCTGGCATCCGACGTTGAGGACAACCAGATCTTCACCGGGACCCGTTGAACGACCTTGGTGAAGTTGCCGGTGGAGTTATCGGGCGGCAAGAGGGTCGTGGCGGACCCTGTCGCATGGAGGATGCTCCCGACCTTTCCTTTAAACACTCGGCCCGGAAATGCGTCCACTTCAATCTCAGCGGGCTGCCCATCGCGGACTGAAGTGAGCTGTGTTTCTTTGAAATTCGCCATGACCCATACCTGGCTGCCGCGCGTGATTGTAACCACCGTTTGACCGGGGCTGATCGCCGTACCGACATTCGCCGCATGCTTCACAACAAAGCCATCGCAGGGGGCATAAAGGTACGCGTCGGAGACCTGGATTTCAGCCCGATGTACGGCTGCTTTAGCCTGAAGGGCTTGCGCATGAGCGGTCGTTATTTCTCGTTCACGAAGGGTCACCTCTTCGCTTCCCGCTTGCGCGGATGCCAAGTCTGCGCTCGCCTTGGAATCTTGCCCCTCGTTCGTCTGCACATTCGCACCCTGGATCCCGACCTGCGTTTCATTTGCCTTCTCTAGGCTGAGGCCAGCCTCTGCGATCGAAATTTGCTTGATTGCCGCCATCGTCTGGTTTTCTGCCGCGCGCAGTTGGGCTTCTGACTGCCGCACCACGCTCTTGGCTTGCGCAACCTGCGAGTCAGCGGCTGCCGCGCGACGCTGGGCTCCATCGAGGTTTGCTTGCGCCGTCGTTGCGGATGCCGAGACAGTGTCGTACTGCTGCCGGGATACCGCGTCGTCCGCCAAGAGGGCAGTGTATCGCTTCAGGTCCTGGGCGCCTCGCTCAGCTTCCGCCTTCGCGGCGTCGACCGCCGCGTGGGCGGCTTCTGCCGTACGTTGGGCGGTCTCCACTGCCTGCTGATTACTGGTGAGTCCTGCTCTGGCGGCCTCAACCTCTGATCTTGCCTGCATGGCAGAGTCCTTTGCGGCCGCAACTTGCTCCTGGGCCTGTGCCACCCGGTTCTTTAGCGTATCCGAACTGAGGCGAACCTGCATACGAGAACCTGCCGTCTTTGCCGATTGGGTTTGGATGACTGCTTCTGAACTGCGAATTGCAGCCGACGTCGAGAGCTGAGAAAATCGCAGGGCCGACTCCGCTTCCGGAACCCTCGACTCGGCGGCAAGGGCATTTGCCTTCGCTTGAGCCAACTCCGCCTCCGATGTGTCGTCGTTCAATCGTGCGATGAGCTGCCCTTTTCGAACGAAGTCGCCATCTTGGACGTTCAACGCGGCAAGGGTTCCCGAAACGGTGGGACTAATATTGACCAAATCGCCGGTGATATAGGCGTCGTCGGTTTCCACGTGGCTCTGTCCCCATGAATAGGCAGACCATCCTCTGGCGCCGACGACGACGGCGAGCGCGGCGATGAGTATCCCCGCTGCCACCTTTCTTAGCGACAGCCGTGGTGCTGCCGGGTGATGCGATTCGGTAGGTTCGTTTGGCTCTGCATCTATCGATGCGGTCAGGGCATCAAATTTGTCAATTTCTAAGAGTTCGCTATTCTTGGTCATTTCTCTCTCCTCGTTCACTTGTCGAGTGGGTCGTTCAATGCATGCGCAAGCTGCGCCCGAGCGGTGAGTAGGTCATAGGTCGCTTGGACCTTGGCCGCTTGTGCGGCGGTAAGGGCGGATTGGGCGTCGGTTACCTCGATGTACAGGCCCACCTGAGATTCAAATCGTTGCTGCGCCAGTTTTCGTGCTGCGATCGCCGCTTCAAGCTCAGCGCGGGCGGCAATTTCGCGCTTTCGCGCCGTTTCTACGTCCAGCGCCGCGTTCTGGACTTGCAAAGCGATGTCACGCCGTATCCGGTCCTCGCGAGCCTTGGCTGAGTTGACAAGGCTCCGAGCTTCATTCACTTTCTCGCGAGCAAATCCGCCGTCGAAGATAGGGATCGAGAGGCTTAACGTTAGTGTTCCAACATCCTCTCGCGGCGCCTCAAACGAGGTGGTTGGATTATGTGTTCCCGATAGGCTCAAGGACAAACCAGGGCTCGAACTCCTCTGGGCCACTTGAATGCCCTTATTAGCGGCCAGCACTTCGACAGTGGCCTCCAAAGCCTCTGGTCGTCGCATAAGAGCCTTTGCGATCAACTGTGGCCTTGTGCTTTCAGTTGCGCCATCACCCAGGTCAACTTGTCCCGACAGGGTCGGATCGACTAATTTCAGAGGTTGATCCAAGGGACGCCCAAGGGTGTCGTTTAAGGTGCTTCGAGCCGAGTTCAGCTCGTTTTGACGCCGAACAACCTCGCTCTCTGCCTCCGCTACTTGGCTATCTGCACGGTAAACGTCGATCCTCTGACCGACTCCCCCAGTGTAGAGGCGGGTGGTAGTTGTTTGCTGTTGTTTGTAGGCTTCGAGGTCCGCTTGGGCCACGAGCACGTTCTGTTCGGCCCTTAGGACCGCATAGTATGCCAGCGTCGTTGCCAACTTCTGATCCGCCGACACTGCCTGCACTTCGTATTCGGCCGATCGTGCATTCAACCGAGCCTGCGAAACAATCAGGCCCAATTGTCCGGAAACATCCAGATCCTGGGTAATGGCTATCGTAAGCGCCTCTTGGTTGTTTGGCGCGAGTTCGAATGGCGTCGTCGAACCAGGCAACGTCACCGTCGTGCGATCGTCGAACTGCGAGGCGTTGACGCTAAATCCCAATTGCGGAAGCTGCCGGGATGCGTTCTGTCCCGTCCGAGCTCTCGCCACCAGGTAGTTCGCCTGGGCCTCCTTGATCTGGGTGCTGTGGGCGATCGAGTCCCGAATCGCGTCGGCCAAAGTGATAGGAGTCGCCCCGGATCCTGGTTGCGCCGAGGCGACCGCAGGCGCTCCCAAGACAACAGCCGCAACGGCTGCAATCCAGCCATTCGCAACCGTCTTTCTCCTCGTTACATTGAATTCTGGTTTTCTATTCATGGTCAATTATCTTCTCTGTTGGTTGCACTATTTATCGATGAAGCAGATTATACACGTCTTTGCTAAATTTCTTTACTCTTTGTAAAATTTTCTAGAAATGTGTCACAATTGACTCGTGAACCGCGTCTCTTCTTATGAGTCAATGTCGAGGCATGGCGCCTTTTGCGCCCCTATGCCGTCGCATGCGCAGTAAGGGACCTAAGTGAGCCAAGAAATGAGTCAACTCGAATTCTCACCTCCGCGCCTGACCATGAAGGAGCGCCAACGCCAACTTCGCGAAGAGGCGATCCTGGATGCAGCCGTGGACTTCATTCAAACAAAGGGATTTGATGCGATGACCTTAGAGGACATCACGGAATCGATCGGCATTTCCCGCCCTACTCTGTACCAGCACTTCTCTTCAAAGGAGGACATGGTGGTGCATGTCGCGATGCGCAACCTGTTGCGCGGCGTGGAGAAACTGCGGGAACTTGACGATAACAAGCGGCCCGCTCTTGAACGCCTCGTCGAGTTTTTGGATTGGGCCATGCTGAGCCGTTTCGGAAGTTGCCGAAGCATATTCACCGACCTGGGAAATTTGATCCTCGCGGCCAAGGAAAAGAACGAGAAGTACCGAAGCGCCAGCGCGGAGTTTAAGGAGCGTTTCCGCAATCTGATTCGGGCGGCCCAGGAATCAGGCGAAGTCCGCTGCGACATCTGTCCAGCGCTTTTGAGTGAAGCCGTGATGTCGATCTACAAGTCACCCGGCTTCGACGAACTGGTTCAAAAAGGAGAAGTGGACCTTTCTGAAATCAGAGACTGCATCTACAAGCTTCTTCAGCATGGCTAGGCGCGCAATCTCCTCTTTCTCCGGTTATTTTTGGCGATAGACTGAGGTTTCCTCGCCCCGCCCCAACAATCGGGCAGCCATGTCGACATATTGAAAGCCGTATTCCTTAGCTGGCTCGATCTGCATGCAGTAGGCCCAGTCGTTCCAGCCCGAGATGAATATGAGCTTCGGATTCACGGATCTAACTCGCAGCAACTCGTCTTCGAATGACTGACCGTTCTTTCGGGCAGCCACGACGGCAGCGCCGTGTGCTTTGAGCGCTCTTTCGTCGATCGGCTGATGATTGAGTTTGTTTTCGATGAACGCGGTTTCCATGAATCCATCCGCGCCAGGGTTGACGGTCATGCACTCCGGGGATGCGTCCGGGCTGAAGAAATAGCCCCAAGCCGCCGTACCGGTTGCGGGCGAGATCTTTCTGAGCGTCAGGTAGCGGCTGTATTCCACATCGTACTGCGAGAAATCGGGGGCCGGGTCGTTCAAGTACCTCACCACCAACGGCTTGCCGTCGAGCCGATAGTAAAAGTCTTTGGTCGCCAGCTTCTTGAGTACGTAGTCCAGGGCATACCGATATTGTTCGGCGGTGGGATTGGAATTCCACTTCTCAATCCAGAGCGCAAGCTTGAGTTTTCGCTTCTCTTTTTTCTGGTGCGACAGCTCGTCGACGATTAGCTGAAGCGTCTTCTGCTTTGGTAGATCGAGAAGGGTAAGTTCGGGTTGGATTCGGCAGGCATCATAAACGATAACATCAGCACCCGAGCGTCGAATCCAGTCCAAGTGCTTTCGAATTACGCTGCGGTCCGCCGTATTGTAATCGCCAAGCAACGGATGAAACGGACCGTTCCATTCCTTGATCGGCGCCCAGTCATGCATGGCGGTAGTTTCGAAGTGGCTCCCGTACCAGATTGCCACCGCACCTTCATAGCGCGTCCTCTCCGCGGCTGTCGGAGACATCGATTCCTGAACATGGTCACTGGGCAGTAACCCGAAACCGATCGCTAAAAGGAGTGCCGTCATTTGATTGGCTCAAAGAACATTATGCCGGAGTTAGCGCAGGGACAAGAAATGGCGAACCGCGAAGCTGGCAAATGCTTGATCCATCGTCAGAATCGTGAAATCCGGGACTTGTGCTTGTGTAACAAGCATCCGGTCAGATGGGGCGCGGTTACCTGACTCCGGAAACGACGGTCCGGCGTACGCTTCGACATCATCGACTTGCACAGCACAGGCAGGGGGGGCAACAGCGCGTCGGGGCAGCACGTCTTGATACCAAATAGCGTCCAAGCGTCTCCCAAACTTACGCATCGTCTTCAATCCACCGCGCCAGTCCCGCAACCGGTGCGTTCGGCCGACGCGGCAATCTTCGCGGAACAGCAAGAGTGCAGGTCTTATCTGGGCAACGATTTGCAAGTTGGTCCTGAATCGTTCCTGCTCCCTAATCTCGCAAACAAAAACTGATCACCCAGGCCATGATGGTCACCACGATGATCCGTTCGGTGATGCCTCCAAACCGAGTCATGACATGGTTCGCATCCGCGATCGACGAGAGGAAGAATTGGACCGACGTTGCACTCAGCGCCGCGCCGAACAGAACGGCCTCGAGTTTGCCGCGCCTCGCCTTTGGCGGGTCGTAAAGAAAGACTCGCAATGCAATGGCAATCAGGGTGGCGCCCATCGCTACGAAAAGCAAAAGCTGATGCATGTTCCCATGGGTTGGAGGAAACCGCATCGGGTAGACCCGCCCATCATTCGGGTCGGTATCCAAGAATGCCATCGCCGCCAGGCAGATCGCTCCCAATTGAAAGAGGGCCCTGACGTGCCACTCTCTGGATCGTTTTCCAGAGGCATAGCCAGCCACGCCGAGACCGATGAAACAAGCCTTCATGAACCAGACCACCCACAACGAATCGCTGAGCACGTACTCGCTTAGCCAATGGTTCGTCGCATCGAATCCCGCCCTTCCCAGGTTGAAGATGTACTCCACGATCAGGCACAGCAGTACGAGCAACGCTGCGACGACACCGACCCGTTGCCAAGGGAAACCCTTTTGTGACCTCATCATGCTTACAGATCATCATACAGCGGGTTGACCTGAGTGAGTCCATTTGGATGCCATGCGCTCGTTTTCTTCCATGTCATGAGTGGGTCATTAAAGCTCGGCGGCGGACGAATCTTCCCTTTCGCCCGTATCCCGACTCGCTCTTTGATCCAGTCATTGTCTCGGTCGGCTTGCCAACCTCCGAATTAGAAACAAATACTGACTCCCCATTACGAACGACTGCCCCTAGGCACGATAACCCCACAGGATTCGTGGATTTAGGTTTGGAGCGACTCGAACCCCTGACCCCTCCGATCAATCGGAGTGTTCTTCACGCTTCGTTGTGATGAGGTCATCGATCAGTTTCCGGCTCTTCCAACCCTTGATCTCGAGTTCGCGACGGTAGGCGTCCGACCTATTCTGAAATTCTTCTGTATAGACCAGCTTCCACGGTACGCCGCCCTTCGTTGCCTTTGAGTAGCCCGCGTTGTGGCGCCGAACACGATCTTCCAGGTCGCTTGTCGAGCCAGTGTAATAGCGGCCCGATTTTTCGCTTTGAAGAATGTACAAGTAGAATACTTGAACCGTTTCCTTCATGGCATTCCACCTCGGACATATCGCCCTGGACGAGAAAATCCGTTTCAGATCTAGGTGTGTAACCTGTGTTCGGAACGATTTGTTACCTATGTGTCCGGTTCGGACACCTAAAACTTGGTGGAGGCAAGGGGACTCGAACCCCTGACCCTCTGCTTGCAAAGCAGATGCTCTCCCAACTGAGCTATGCCCCCAAATTGTTCATGATCCCTAGTGAGAGTCACAACCCTGTCGATCTTAACCTTCCGATCTAATCGGAATGCTCTCCCAACTGAGCTATGCCCCCAAATTGTTCATGATCCCTGACGAGAGTCACAACCCGGTCGACCTGAACCTTCCGATCTAATCGGAATGCTCTCCCAACTGAGCTATGCCCCCAAATTGTTCATGATCCCTGACGAGAGTCACAACCCTGTCGACTTGAACCTTCCGATCCGATCGGAATGCTCTCCCAACTGAGCCGTGCCCCACAAGACGAACGATTATACCGCTCCTTAGCGGCATTCGTACACCAGTTAGAGGTCCATCCGCCTGCTTTGTACGACCGAAGCGCCATAAATACAAATGGTTTGTATTTATGGGTGGCTTCTAACACTTTTCTGTCAATCCATCAGCTTGCGCATGAAATAGACGTATTCGGTGACGGTGGTTGAGGCTTGCTCCTTCAGGTCGGCGCCACCGGAGTGACCGCCTTCGATGATTTCTTGGTAGAAGAAGGGCTTGTGGAACTCCTCCATCTTGGCCGCGAACTTTCGGGCGTGGACGGGGCCGACTCGGTCGTCTTTGGTTGTGGTGAAGATCAAGGGTTCGGGATAGTCGACGTCCGGCTTCAACTGGTTATATGGCGAGATGGAAGCAAGGAAGTCTCGCTCCTCGGGCACCGACACCGAACCGTACTCGCCGACCCACGACGCACCGGCGGCGATCTGCTCGAATCGAAGCATGTCCAGGAGCGGGACGCCAATATAAAGGGCGTTCCACATTTCCGGATGCTGGGTCATTTCAACGCCCATCAGCAGTCCGCCGTTCGATCCACCCGCGATGCCGAGGTGTCGCGGGGATGTGATCTTGCGAGTGACCAGGTCCTGTCCGACGGCGGCAAAATCATCGTAGATGAGCTGCCGGTGGGTCTTCAGTCCGGCATCGTGCCAGGCAGGACCAAACTCGCCTCCACCGCGGATGTTCGCCAATGCATAGACTCCGCCATGCTCCAACCAGACCTTCCCTCTCACTCCCGAATAGCTCGGAGTACTCGATACTTGGAAGCCACCGTAAGCGGTCAGGATCGTCGGGTTGTTGCCGTCATATCGGATATCCTTTCGATGGACCACGAAGTAAGGCACCTTTGTGCCGTCTTTCGAAGTTGCTTCCAACTGTTCGACTACGTAAGGAGAAGCATCGAATTGTGGCGGCAGCGTCTTTGCTTCCTTGAGAAGGCCGGTTACGCCATCGCCAAGCAAAATCGAAGATGGTGTCAAGAAGCCGGTGATCGCAAGAAAGAACTTGTTGTCCGACGAGTTCGTCGACACAATCGAAACGGTCTCGTTATCGGGAACTGGAAGCTTCTTCCGCGTCCATTCGCCGCCCTTCAGTCGCGCGTAAATGTAGGCCCGCCCCTGGACGTTTTCAAGCGTCGTCAGAATGAGTTTGTCCTTTGTAGTCGACGTTTCCTGGGCAAATTCCAAGGCAGTAGGGGTGAAGATTGCCACCGGCTTAAGGTGAATCGGATCGCGTCGAATCGCTTCCAGATCGATCGCGACCACCGAACCTTGCGGGAAGGTACTTGCGGATCCGTCCGGTTGCCAGTCCTCGTTCACGGTGACGATTAACTGGTTGTCGAGAAGACCTTGTATCTGATTCTTACCTGGCAAAGCTATCTTCTTCGGTCCGTCGCTTGTCCACAGCGCGACCTCGCTTTCAAAGAAGTTGACCCCGCGGCTGAGGATAATCGCTTGGTGACCTTGGCCGTCATGGAGCGTACTGGGCCCCGCCGATACGTCGTTTGGAGTACCTCGATACACTTCCTTCGCACTTTCAAGCGGTGTTCCCCTCTTCCAGATCTTCACCACGAATGGGTATCCGGACGCGGTCATGGTGCCGGCGCCCCAGTCCCGTGCAACGAGTAGCGTGTCCTTATCCACCCAGTCCACGTTCTGCTTCGACTTGGGAAGGACAAAGCCGTTCGCAACGAACTTGCCTGTCTTTAGGTTGAACTCCCGCATCGTCTCCGCATCTTCGCCCCCCGCCGATAACCCAACCATGGCATCGCCGTCACCTGGATAAAGACCGACGATCCCGCCGTGAACCCACTTCTCGTTGTCCTGTTTGGCAACCGCATCGTAGTCCAACACCGTCTTCCAGTTCGGCTTGGCCTTTAGGTAATCGGCAAGGGTCGTGCGCCGCAAAATGCCGCGTAAGTGCTGGCCATCTTGCCACGTGTTGTAGACCATTCCGTTACGGAACTCGGGCGCAGCCAACCGAGTCGGTGACTCCATCACTTTGAGAACCGTATCGAGCAATCCCGCGAATCTCGGGTCGCTCTGCAGCACCTTCGACGATTTCTCATTCTCAGCCCGCACCCAGTTCATCGACCGTTCCCCGGACACGTCTTCCAGCCACTGATACTTGTCCTGCTGTTCCGTGCCCGAGCCGGATTGGGCAACCGCCATCTGAAGCCCCCCCATCGCCATCGAAACCGCCATCAGCGCGGTGAGTCCGCCCTCTTTGAACTTCTTGAACTTTTTGGTGTGCATGCCAATTGAGATTGTATCTGACTGCCCAGGTTTAGGGCGTGAAAGGACTGAAGCACGCTATCGGGCCAAGGCAAGTGGACAAGCGAGGAATGCGATGGTTGTCAGACGAACTTATCGCTCCGATTCTGGAAGCAACTCTCTGAATTCGCCAAGCCAAGGTTCGTAGCGGCGCCACCGCTCAACGGAAGTGCTATAGATCGGTTGCCTCGCCTGCCAAGCACTCGGGGTGGTCACGATCGTCGAGTTCTTGCCAACCTCAAGGCAGGTGTCGTCCCAATCCAGTCCCAAAAACTCGATGACTCGTCTGATCTCAAATTCCTGGTTCGCGACGATGGCTTCGTAGTCGACCTCGAGAAAACAGTCCGGCGGGAGCACCGATCTCCAATGCTCCATCAGGCGCAGGTACTGCTTGTACATGAATAGGATGTTGCGCCGCGAGACGGCAAAGTCGGCCCTCGGCGTGCCTAACTCGGTGATATAGATCGAAAGGCACGTGTCGAGAGGATTACGGCGACAATGAATGATTCGAGCTCGCGGAAAGAGCAGATGAATCAGGCCGAGCCCAAGAAAGTTCATGGGCATTTTGTCGATGATGCGGATCTTTCCTGGACCAGCGCCTCTCAAAAGGATGCGATAAGCCTGGCAAACCTCGTTTGCCTTTGCGGTGTCGACTTTTCCCCTCAGGAATTCCTTCAGCATCACCCCGGGAGCCGGACCGGTCCAGAAGTTGACCTCGCCCGCCGAGGCGACCTTGGGGTGCCTCGAGAGGATCTCGTCGAGCAGCGTTGTTCCAGATCGGATCATTCCGACAACCAGAACCGGCAATTCTGAATTTGAGCCGATCATCGAATATCGAATGAACGGCTCGGGAGTGAAGACGTCGATGAGGAGATTGGTATAGGCCTCAAGTTGCGGCGCCCCAAAGGGCTTACCCTGCCGCAGGGTGATCTGCTCGGATATCTGATTGGAGATATCGAAATGCCGCATCGCGGTTTCGTACTCTCCAAGATCGTCATACGCCTTTCCAGCCGCTCGATGCAGATGGGCTCTCTGTTTTTCGGTACGGCCCCCTTCTTCCGCTGCCGAAGCAATTCTCTCCGTTAAGTCTCGGTCATTGGGACCGAACTTTCTGCATCCCACCAAACCACAAAGCGCAGTCGCTGAGCCAGGATTCAGTCGCAGGGCCTGCGTAAAAATCTGACTTGCCTCGTCAAAATCTCCTGCGCGCACAAGAAGTGTCGCGAGCGACTCAAGCACTTTCTCCGAATGCGGATCGAGATCCATGGCGATCCGAAGGTGCTCGATGGCTTCATGGGCTTTCGTCGGTTCCGTCAAACACCAGGCAAGCTGGGCGTGAGCCTGAGCGGAGCCTGGATCGGCCGCCAGTGCGAGCCGAAAACAGGCTGCCGCTCCACCGACATTGCCCTGCCGGTATAGCTTCTCTCCGAAAGCGATCTGTCTTTGTCGCTCTTCAGAATCGGTTATGGGCACACGGATTCCCCATGGATGGTCATTTTGGACCCGGTCTCGACGGTCTACCCGGTTCCGGTGGACCAGGCGGAGGGCCGGCAGCCCGGGCCTGTCGAATCGAGTCGGGTCCCATGTGCTTCAATGCTTCGTCGGGCGATGGTCCAGGAGCCGGGCCGGTCGCTCGCATCATGAGGATGACGATCGACACGACCACGACTCCGATCACCGCAATTGCTGCAGGAATGGATAGAGTGCGCTTCATGGCTCAACAATCAGTAGGTATTGTCCCACCACTGACCCCAAACTTGCTGTAGGTACAAGTCGAACCCAGTTGCCGTAGTCGCATCGTAGTAGTAGGGCGCCCAGTGCTGGTTTTCGCAGTCGCCCATCACATCAGCTTGCCCCGTCACCATGATCCGCGCTGCTTGGTAGGTCTTCGCGTGGCCATCTCCTTCGGTCGTAATCACATTCGTCAGGTGGTAATCCTTGGCTCCTTGATAAATGCGGTTATAGTCGTACGCCCAGTAAGGATTGGATTCCTTGTAGTTATTGATATCCGGACAAGAAGATCGTTGGCCGTCGAACCAATGGAGTTGCTCCCAGCCGTGCCACCAGTCGTACTGAACCGTCGGATCGCCTCCGACCGCAAACGATATACGATCGGTAAGGTGTTCAATTCCGGTCTGCGTCTTGTCGCCGGACCATCCTCCACTGGCGTAGTTGTACCGATTGATCGCGATGGTCGTGTTCCACCCCCAGTCGCCGGCCGAGTCAATCGGCACCCAGGGTACCAATCTCGCCGGATCAAAGCAGATGTTCGCACTCTTAAGGTAGGGCTGCATGAGAACGCCCCACGCAGTCCAAGGGCTGTTGTAGTCCTGATAAAGGATCGTCACGTCATCGTAGTCGCCCGAGTACATGATCGAGCCCAAGCCAAGCTGCTTGGTATTTGAAAGGGCCGATGTGTTCTTAGCTTGTGCTTTGGCCTGGGCAAAAACAGGGAAAAGAATCGCCGCAAGAATTGCGATGATCGCGATGACGACTAAAAGTTCGATGAGAGTAAATGCACGGGATTTCAAGAGGGACCTCCTCATTAAGGTCAGTTGGACGTTTGGCTAAGGGATAAGAAAGGAAGCGCACCTCATTGGGATGCACCCCCGGATGAGGACCGAATCACGAGGGTGGCCGGAAGGGTGACCTCTTGAATCGGTCGAGACGGGTCTTCAATGCGTTGTTCGAGAAATTGACTGGCGACCCTGCACATTTCCACAAGCGGCTGAGCGATCGTCGTAAGCGGAACTTCAAGGTACTCGGTGTCTTCGATACCGTCGCACCCGACGATTGCCACGTCATCTGGTACGCGCACACCCAGGTCACACAGGCCGCGGTAAGCCGCAATGGCCATATCGTCGTTGTGACAGAATAGGGCATCGGGAGCACCATGGACACGCACATACTCTCGTACCGCTACGCGAACCGCTGCCCGGGTGCTTTGGACGTCGAGGAAAATGGATTCGAGTCCGAAGTCCTTGAGTTGCGACGTGTAAGCAATGTACCGAGGGTCTGCACCCCGGTGTGCCAAATCATCGGTCACATACATAATTCGTCGTCTTCCCTGTTCGATCAGGTGATTCATGGCCAAAACCGCCCCTTCAAAGACGTCGATCGAGACACGGTCGACTCCAGGCAAAAAGTGGTACGCACCGGTAGAAACGACAGGAACCGGCGGTCGATGCGATCCGAGGAACTGGGTTTGGAATGCCGGACCCGATTCGTGAGCGACGATGCCGTCAACATGCCAGGCCTCGAAAAGGTTGTCCTTGCGAGCCTCTAGCGTAGCCCAACATACCAGGTCAACGATCAACTGACACGATCGACGGTGTGCTTCTGCATGCATCAACTGAGACACGTATGCGTGGTAGGAGTTGGGAACCGCCTCAGACCACAGCCATAGGGCAACCAATCCAGTTCGACCGGTAGCAAGGGTGCGAGCCGCCTGGTTGGGTCGGTATCCCATCTCCGTAGCGGCATGGAGAACGCGAAGCTTGGTCGCCTCCGAAATCAGCGGATCTTCGGGCCGGTTGAGGGCTCGCGACACCGTAGCATGCGAAACATCAAGTCGCTTCGCAATGTCTTTAAGGGTAACCCGACGCTCACCAGCCTTCGCGATGGTATCCATAGAGGTCATGCACACGTGTACGGTATCACGTTTAATGTAACACAAGTACGGACAACGTGCAAGCCTTTCGTCTAATTTTTTGGCTAGGCCAAGCGTGCAGTGGCGAGCATCATCAAGTAATGGCAGGCACTGCCGCCAAGGACGAACAAGTGCCACAACTCATGTGAGCCAAATTTCCCGGGCCACAGCTTCGGACGCCCGGTCGCATAGATCACGGTTCCACCCGTAAAGGCAAGCCCGCCCGCGAGCATCCACACCAGTGCGGAGACCGGCAGAACTTTCAACAGGCCTGGAACAAAGGCAACCGCGAGCCAACCCATCAGCAAGTAAAGGGTCAGCCGAAGCCGTTTAGGGCCCCCGCCAAAAAAGATGTTCGCTCCAATTCCAATAAATGCCATTGACCATTCAGCCGCGAGCATGGCGTATCCGGCGGCGCCGCGAACGGCCAAGAGGCAGATCGGAGTATAAGTCCCTGCGATCATAAGGTAGATCGCCATATGGTCAAGCTTTTGAAGCCACTTTGAGCGGGTATTTACGGAATGGTAGATGCCGCTGGCAACGTAGAGCGAGGTGAGACAAGCGCCATAGACCGCAAATGCGACCATCGCCACCGTGTGGTGCCACACAAGGTAGATGAGGTACCCCAGTCCTATGACCGCTGCTCCTGCTCCCACATAGTGCGAAACCGCCGAAAACGGTTCCTTGAGCTTGTGTTTTGACATTCGTGCTCCGCCTCCACATACATGTTAGCCGTTTATCCTTGGCCACGTTTTTTTCTGAACGTCACGGTTTGAAGAATGTTCGGGCTGGCCCATGGACTACCGGACAGCCAGTTCTCTTGCGCAATGACAGTAAGACTGCTGGGACCCAATCGTGCTTAACTACCAAAGCTGGCACAAATTGTCTCGATGGATCGTCGCGAATCCATGTCGGCTGCTTTGGGAGAAGACATTTTTCTTGGTACAAGCGCCGAAAGTAATGGATTCGATTTGAGGATAAGTTCTTTCCGTGGCCTATTGGTAGGAGGCGACGCTCTGACAAGTCTGTTCGTTCTTGGACTCCAAGAACAGGTGAGATGCGATCGAGTCCGATGCCTTTCAATTGAAGGTCTGTGCTCGAACAAAAAACACCCCGCTCAGACTGCACGCACGAGTCTGATGCAAAATGAATTGGTATCCGATGAAGCTACTTCTGGCGATTGTCCTCATAATTCTCACCTGCGGCGCTCCGATTCGCGCCGGAGTTCAAACGTCTACGAAGAGGCCGTTTCTCATGGGGTTCAGTTCTTGGCCATATGGGGCGACGCCAAAGGCGGTGAATGATACCTATCGGTTCATTGGCGCCAACGCAGACCTCATCTTGGAGCATATCGAGGAGGGAGTCCCTTGGAGCTGCGCTCTCAACAAGACTCCGTATCCAAAGAGTTTCGTGGACAAAATGGAAGGGCGTCGGGGCAGCCGCCCAAAGGGGGTCAAGCTCCTCCTATCGCTCACCGCCCTCAATACGGGCAGAAGCGGATTGGCAGACGATATCGGTGTAAGCGGCACACAGCCTGTTCCCGCCCCGCTCCAAGGAAAGAAGTTTAACGATCCGATCATTTTCCGGGCTTATCTGGACTACTGTATCTGGATGGTTGACCTGTTCAAGCCGGACTATCTTCTCACGGGGATCGAGGCGAACGAACTTCTAAACAACAATCCGAACGAATGGAGCAACTACCAAACGTTTTCGCGAGGCATCCAGAAAGAGTTACGGATTCGGTATCCAAGCCTTCCCATCGCGGAATCCGTCACCTTGCACAAACTGCTCGACAAGAGCAACCGGTCGCTGCCGGACTACGCGGCCAAGATCAAAGAGTTTGCTTCGAGGCACGATTTCTTCGCGGTCAGCTTCTACCCGTTCTTCTTGGGCCTCCATTCTAAACGAGAGTTCTCGGAAGCATTGGAACAGCTCTCCAAATTCAGCGACAAGCGGATTGGAATCACCGAAACCGGGCACCCAGCGAAGCCGATTGTTATCAAAACATACCATCTCAACCTGCCCTCTTCACCAGCAGAACAGGACGATTACGTCCGGGCTCTGCTGGACCAAGCTCAGTCACATCGCTATCTCTTCGTTACCTACTGGCTTTGGAAGGACTTCGATGATCTCTGGAATACGTTTCCCGACGCATCCAAGGACCTGGCCCGGCTTTGGCGAGACACTGGCCTTGTGGATGAAAATGACGGTTTGCGCCCAGCCTATTCGTCGTGGAAAGCCGCCTTTAGCAAGCCTCACGAATAGCTGCCGCCTGTGCCTCCTTGCTCCTTGACAAGCATGAAGCACACGCGGTCAGCAGCCGCTTCGCCCCAGTAGACCGCAAGGCGCCCCGGTATGCAGTCAAGAATGGACGCGAAATGGAATTCGTCAGCCAGCCTTATTCCGTCCCGCAAGGACACTGTCGTTCCGTCTAGGTCCTCATCGTTCGAAAGGAGATAGCAGCCTTCCGGGCTGGACCCGTGTGAAAGAAGTAGAGCCTCAAGTTCAAAGAGCCCCTTTGGCTGAAGACTTGTGGCCAATCTCCAATCAAGGTCCGCATTGTGATTGAGTACATCCAGAATCTTCGCACGTTTGCGTGGATTCGCAAGAAGCGATTGGTACCGATCTCGCTTGGCTCGCGTGACGAAGGTGTGGACAAAAAGCTCCTCACGAGCATGATCTAGCATGAATCCTAGAGTCCGTTTCTTCCATTTCTTTGATATAGTATAGCGATCTTGAGCGACATTCCACCTGCCGAGCGTGTGCCTCCGCCCCTTGCAACACCTCCGCCGCCAGCGGAACCAGAATTGCCTCCCTTGCTCGACCACTTTCCCGTCCCTCGTTATGTCTGGGTATTGGCGATTGTGACCGTGGTTGCATTCCTTTTCGGTCTGGCAAGGACGCCCCACGCCATCGAAATTGCGATCAAGGACGAACAGGGACAGCGGGCGCTCAATGCCGGCGATGCGGACAAGGCGGTCAAGTTGTTAAAACAGGTCAATGTCGAATACCCGGCGGCAAAAGACGTTACGATCGACCTCGCTGACGCCAACGAAATGGCCGGCAATCTCAAAGACGCGGCAATTGAAGTACAGTCGTTTGAGGGTAAAGAGGTATCGAAAGAGCAGGAGGATCGTTTGAACAGCCTTCAAAATCGGCTGGAAAGCGATCTCAAGGAACTCGAAAAGCAGGACGGTAAGCCATGATTCCGGGATTCGTAATCTCTTGGATCACGTTCCCCGGCGTAATCGTCCACGAACTCGCTCACGCTCTCTTTTGCCGCCTTTTTGGGATCGGTATCTACGAGATCAAGTACTTCCAACTCACGACCAGCTTTCGCGCGCCAACCGGATACGTTGTTCACGAACCAGCAAAACACGCCTGGCAAAACGTCGTGGTCGCCATTGGCCCCCTGGTTGTAAACACGATTCTGGGTGCGATCATTGCCGCCCCTGCCGCGATTCCGGCACTCCACTTTGAATCCGTGGACGTGGTCAATGGTTTCCTACTTTGGCTGGGGGTCTCCATTGCGATGCATTCCTTTCCAAGCACGGGCGACGCCGCGTCAATATGGCGCACGATCAGTTCAAAAGGCACGCCTCTCTGGACGAAAGTGATTGGCATGCCTCTCATAGGGTTGATTTACGTCGGGGCGCTTGGCTCCATGCTTTGGCTGGATCTGCTATACGGCTTGGCCGTCGCCGGGCTTCTTCCCAACCTCTTGATCAAGTGGCTCGCGTAATTCAATCGTCCCGCTGGCCAAAGGCGAACTGGGATGTGCGGTGGCAGGCGGGCCGGATATCTCTTTCGGAGCGTGATTGATCGCCAGTTTTGTTCGGGGTTACCCTATACTGACGGTATGAATGGATTGCTTAACTTAGGAATCCACAAAGACTTCGATTTCTCGATCGTGGTCTTGACTTGCGGGTTTCTGACTTTTGTAGCTTTCGCCGCAACCTACTTGGTGTCCATCCTTAATCCACCCGTCGACGGCAAACCCCAGCGGATCACCTCGATCGTGGCCAAGATCAGCCTTTTCTTAATTCTCGCATGCGCTACGTGGTTTGTGATCGAACTCATCGACGTCATGCGCCGGTTTGCGAACTAGGCATCGAGGGACTCATCCGGGGTCGCGCGACCCCGTCCCAAGGTGCTCAGCGGCAAAATGACCGCCATTGCGGGAAAGATGCCGATCCGAATGATGGGATTAAGCAACCCAAACCGCGTATGATTCGGTACTACAGACTGTAAAAGGTATTTGAATGATTCTCGCTGCCCTAATTCTCTCTTTCGCATCAACTGGTACCCATGCCATAAGCTCCCCCGATACGCCGCTCCTGATGCGGCATCCGAGCTTAAGTAAGACGCAAATCGCATTTGCGTTTGCTGGGGACATCTGGACGGTATCGAGGCAAGGTGGTCAAGCAGTCAGAATCACTAACTCGCCAGGTGAAAAAGGCGACCCTTGCTTCTCGCCGGATGGGACATTGATCGCCTTTAGCGGCCAATACGACGGCAATACGGACGTATTCGTCGTTCCTTCCACCGGAGGAGTGCCCAAGCGGCTGACTTATCATCCAAATCCCGACACTCCGGTTGGCTGGACTCCCGATGGCACGAAGGTCGTATACGTGTCGACGATGCTTACGGATAACGACCTGCCTCGGCTATTCGAAGTGCCGCTCAAGGGCGGGACTCCGGAACCTCTGCCATTTCCTTCCGGTACCGCTGCAAGCTTCTCCCCGGACGGCTCCAAAGTTGCCTATATGCCGGGAATGCAGTGGCAAGAGGCTTGGAAACGGTATCGTGGCGGGCAAACCAGCCCAATCTGGATCGGCACTCTTTCGAATTCGCGAGTGTCAGAAATCCCAAGGAAGAACTCCAACGACAATAGCCCGATGTGGGTCGGCGACAAGATCTACTTCCTCTCCGACCGTGACGGCGCCTTCTCGATATATGGCTTTGACACCGGGTCGAAAAGCGTAAAACGGCTGCTCAATAACACCGGATTCGATGTCAAGTCTGCAAGCGCGTTCGGAGACGACATCGTGTATGAACAGCTTGGATCGATCAACTTGTACAACACGGTACGAAACGAGCATCGCCAGGTGCCGATCGTCATCAATGCCGACTTTCCCCAAGTGAGACCTGAATTCAAGAACGTAGGGCAAAGGATTGCATCCGCGGCCATTTCACCGAGCGGCAGCCGGGCAGTCTTTGAGGCGCGCGGGGACATTTTTACCGTACCCGCTTCCAAAGGCGATGCAAGAAACCTGACCCAAAGCTCAGACTCTTGCGAACGCGATCCGGCATGGTCTCCCGACGGACAATCGATCTGCTATTTCAGCGACGCAAGCGGCGAATACAAGTTGATCGTGCGCCCTGCAAGTGGGACCGGCGAGGGAAAAAGCTACCAGTTGGGCAACTTCCCTGCTTACTATTACGATCCGGTCTGGTCGCCAGACAGCAGCAAGATTTCGTACCGAGACAACCACCATGTCATTTGGTTTATCGATTTGGCCTCCGGTAAGAACACCCGCGTTGACGAACGGCCCTACGAAAATCCAGTCGACAACGATAAAGTAAGCTGGTCGCCGGATAGCAAGTGGATCGCATACAATCGCGAGTTGGATAACCATCTTAACAGCGTATTTCTGTACAGCCTAGACTCGGTCAAGTCGACCCAGATCACGGACGGTATGAGCGACGCGAGGTTTCCAGCCTTCGACGCCAACGGAAAGTACCTCTATTTCACGGCGAGCACGAACACCGCGTCCGCCGCCGGATGGCTCAACCTATCGAGTTACGCTTGGCAAAACACCCTGCGGAACATTTATGTCGCGGTTCTCCGTAAGGACCTCCCATCGCCCCTTGAACCGGAGAGCGATGAAGAGAAGGCTGAAGCGAAGGCCGCCGAAACTAAGCCCGCAGCGACACCTCCCACACCCCCTGCCCCGGATAAGTTTCGAATCGATCTCGACACGATCGGTCAGCGCGTGTTGGCAATACCAATGCCAGCCAGGAACTATATCGACATGTTCCCGGGGGCTCCTGGAACATTCTTCGTCGGCTCAGTCCTGCCATTAGCCTACGTCACGTCACCTGGTCAGACCCAACTGTTTAAATACAGTTCCGTCGACCGTAGCGCCTCACTGTTTGCGTCCAACTACTCGGCGGCTTATTTCGATAAGGCGGGGGACAAGATGCTCCTCCATCAGGGACCGATTTGGGCCATCGTACCAACGGCCGCGCCTCCCACACCGGGCCAGGGAGCGCTCAACCTAAGCGGCATGGTCACAAAAGTCGACCCGAAGGCAGAGTGGCGACAGATGTATCACGAAGTCTGGCGCATCGAAAGAGACTTCTTCTATGATCCAAACCATCACGGACAAAACTTAAGCGTGTTAGAGCGCAAGTACAAGCCGTTCCTAGACGGTCTGATGAGCCGGGAAGATCTGAATTACCTCTTCACGGATATGCTTGGCGAGATATCCGTGGGCCACATGTTTATTAGCGGCGGGGATGTTCCGGGAGTTCAGGGTGTACCTGGAGGATTGCTGGGCGCCGACTATACGACCGAAAAGGGGCGCTACCGATTTGCGCGAGTCTATAACGGTGAGAACTGGAATCCAGGCGTACAAGCTCCGCTAACTCAGCCCGGAGTCAATGTGAAAGCGGGAGAGTTTCTCCTTGCGATAAATGGTAAAGACCTCAAGTCAAGCGACGACATCTATGGAGCTCTCGAAGGGATGGCCGACAGGCAGACAAGAATCAAAGTCGGCCCCAATCCAGACGGTTCTGGCTCGCGGGAAGTGACGGTCGTCCCAATCGCCAATGACTTTGCGCTTCGCCACCTTGCATGGGTCGAAGACAATCGACGCAAGGTGTCGGAGATGAGCGGAGGCAAGGTTGGCTATGTGCATGTTCCTGACACGAATGTCGGCGGATGGGTCAGCTTCAACCGTTACTATTTCAGCCAAGTCGGTAAGGAGGGAATGGTCATTGACGAGCGGTTTAACCATGGCGGTGAAGCCGACGACTACTTTGTCGAAATGATGGACCGACCGCTGATGAGCATGTGGACCTCCCGTTACGGAAAGGACTTTCCAGGCCCCCTTAGCGCAATCTTTGGACCAAAGGCCATGATCATCAACCAATATGCCGGTTCCGGTGGAGACTACTTCCCATGGCATTTCCGAAAAGCCGGCATCGGCCCAATCATCGGAAAGCGAACTTGGGGCGGACTCGTCGGGATCCTTGACTTCCCAACCTTGATGGATGGTGGCTCGGTCACTTCGCCTAACATTGCGTTTTACAACCCTAATGGAACGTGGGATGTCGAGAACCATGGCGTCGACCCGGATATCGAGGTCGAATTGGACCCCTATCTCTGGCGACAGGGGCACGATCCTCAACTTGAACGGGCAGTCCAGGAAGTCCTCAAGGGTATCGCTTCGGGGCCCAAGCCAAGTATTAAGAAGCCGGCGTATATGGACAAGAGCAAACTGCCGTCGCACGGGTAGATTGATGGCTTGAAGTACCGACTTCTCTTCCTCGACTTGGATGGAACACTCGTCGGCAGCAAGGACGTTCTGTCTGAGCGAACCGTGAGGGCGCTCAATCGGGCGCGCGAGGCTGGGTGTGAACTAGTTATCTGTACTGGACGCAACCGATACACGGTAGAGGCAATCGCCCGCCAGTGGCCTGGGCACGCTTACGCGATCCTGAGCAACGGGGCGGTAGTGGCGGAGTGGGAAAGCGGCCGGATATTGCATCGCTTTCCGGTCCCCTCCGAGCTTGTCCGTCAAGCGGTTCGAATGGCACGGCCCTATCGTGTCGCGACTCTTTGCTTTGGGGTTTATGACCGGGAAGACGGGGGGCGGCGAGTAGTGGCCGATGCTGCCTTTCCTCTCTTTGAGACCTATGCATCGGTGAACGCCACTAGGATCGAACCACGGCCGAATTTGCTGGAAGAGGGTTGCGACCCCACCAGCATAGGTTCGTTTGGGCCACGCGACGTTTTGATTCCACTCGCAGACGTCTGGCAAAAGGCGTTTGGCGATCAAGCGCACGTCTTCAACGCCGCAGACCTTCGTTACGGAGATTGGAGTCTTTTTGCGACCGCCTCCACCGTTAGCAAAGCTCGCGGCGCCACGATTGTCGCTGAGCTCCTCAATGTGCCGAGAGAAGAGACCTTGGCCATCGGAGACCACTTGAACGACCTCGACCTCCTTGCATGGGCCGGACTCGGCGTCTGCATGGGCGACGGCCACCCAACCGTTATCGCGGCCGCCGACTACGTTACCGGCGCCTTTGACGAAGATGGCGCCGCCACCGCCATCGAGCGCCTCGTCCTGGGCGAGGCATGACATGCGGAAGTGCCATTCAAAGTAGATTCTCGATGAGCGCAGCCGTTCCAGTTTCTCGACCGGTTGCGCTAACAGGAAAGCCAAAGAGTCCCAAATGTCTGGTGTCCTGGAGTAAGTCTAAGACCACACGCAGAGCTTCTTGCGGATAGCCGAAAAGTTCGGTCGTAGCTGAGTCTCTGACCGGGTTTGCGTGGCAGGACTCCAGCAAATCTAAAAGAACAGGTTTTTAGAGACATGAACGGCAGATTCCGAACCCGTAAGGGTAAAGCCACCCGATTTGAATGAACAGCGGCAGAACTTGTCCTCAGCGCTGTTTCTCTGTCATCTCCGGCAACGACAGAGAGATAAGCCTGAACATCATGAGACGCATCCAGCGATGGATTCGGGATATGGCGTCCCTGTTCGCGGTTCACAGGAAATCACTGCCCGATTCAATAAAACCAGAAATCGTCAAACGCATTCCGGCCTAGAGTCTAGACCTTTCTCATAACTGCTTTGTGCTTCTCGGCAGGCTGCTCGCATCCTTGCCGGAGCAATTCATTCTCCTCTTGCAATAAGAGAATCTTCGCTTGAAGTCGGTCGTTGACCCGACTCAGTTCGCCATTTGTCTGCTTATGGGCGTTGACTCGGGTGCGGAGCCGCTCTTTCTCCTTGCGGATCTCCTCGGCTTGCTTCAGTGCCTGAACCTTCGCCTCCTGTGCAGTCACCAGTCGCTCCCGAAGCTCCTCGTTCTCCCTTCGAAGCGCATCTACCTGCCGTCGATACCTCTCGTTGAAGATCGAAATAAACGGAATGCGGCGGCTAAGGACGAATTTGAGCATGGATGGCTTAGGACGATGCGGTATTTAGACTACTCGACAAACCGTCAAGATGCCATGTCCGATGGTTTTGTTGGAACCGAATCAACTCCAAGTTGAGTCTCGAGCGGGCTTTGATCTCGTTGCCTTCCTGGCGTGCTGGGCAAGGATTCTGGCCAGAAGTCACTTGCCTCTTGCAATGCTGCCGACTGCATAGGCAACACTCATATTCACTATCCCGGGCGGAATCAGTCGATTAGCCCATTAAGCCTGCAAGGGCTACCATGGGAGGCCGCGGAAACAGCTTCGACAGTCAATTGGGCCAAGATCGCCTGTGGACCGCCGTGAGAAGCCAATCCGAGGAATGGCTTCTCACGGCGGGGGGGGATAGCCCGAGGCTTGAGATCGATGGCTCTTAGGGGTGGCCCTGCCTACCTTGATAGGTCGAGAAGTTCCGAAGTGCTTGGCTCAAATGTCGTTAACGGAGAGCCCCTGCGCTGTTGGAAGGAACGCGGTCCGGATGACTGTTACTGCACGATTCAAATCGGTTGAAATATAGTGGACTCGGAGCTTAATAAGGCACCAAAGATGGCACTCTGCGGCGGGTTTTGCACTCGCTCTGAACGACCAGGTTCACCCAAAAACAGCCTCCGCCTAAGCGACGGAGGCATTCTGTGACCAATAACCTTTACTTCTTCGCCATCATCGAAACGGTCGCATGTGGAGCGGAGAGCGGCTTGATTTTATGTTTTTCAAGCACCGCATTGAACGCTGGGAGATCCTTGGCAAGAAGGTTCTTCCATGCGGTTTGGACTTGGCTCATTTGGGCGCAGACTGATAGACCTGTCTTCTTCGTCGGCTCGTTCGGGGCCATGTCGCCGGAGTCGAGGGAGTTGATTTGGCCATCCGCCGCCGTCAAGATTCGGGCAAAAGTCGGAGCCGGCGGAGCACCGCCGGGAGCGCCAAATCCACCTCCGCCAGGACCGCGTCGTCCACCCCCGCCAGTGCCGCCAACAGCAGTGAGCTTGGTGGTAAAGGCTTCCGCAGCTTTGGCCAGGTCATCGGGCGAATCCTCGTCCGCAACCGCTGCAACCGCTGCTTTCAGGGCATTAACTTGCTGGTAGCCGTCCCAAGCCTCGGTGGCACATTGGTACAGCTTCGCCTGAAGCTCGCACTGGGCTCGGAGGTCGCTTGCATTTGCCGGCGACCGAGGGTCGTTCTTGACGGTGACGCTTTCCTGATAGGTCTTGCCATCGACGATCAAACTGACCTTATATACGCCTGGCATCGCCAAGGGTCCCTCTGGAGACGGTGGCGTCTGGCCTGGGTTGGCGTTGATCTCATAGTTATGACCAAACGCGGGAGGCGCATCGTATCTCAAATTCCAGTTGATTCGATTCAATCCGGCCTCGGCAGGTATCGGCTTGGGCTTTTCGATCCAAAAGTCGGGCACCGGCGGAGGTGGATCATTCGACGGCTTAACCGGGGCACTCGACATATGCCGAATGACCTTCCCAGAGGCGTCGCTGATCTCAATGGAAACATCCCCAGACGGCTTCCCGCCAAGAGTGTAATAAATGATGGCACCCATCGGTGGATTCAGCGCATGAGGAACTTCCGGTGGAAATGGCGTATCACCATTGGTATTGCGTCGAACCCGGATCGCGTCCGCAGGCTTGAACAAGTGAGCCGGCTCGGAAGCTTGCGAGGCCGCAAGTTGTCTCAGCGGTGAAATATCGTCAAGGACCCAGAACCCGCGCCCGTAAGTCCCCACAACCAGGTCGTTTTCCTTAACGACCATGTCCCGATAGGATGTATTGGGGAGGTTCAGCACGAGCGATTGCCATTCGTCGCCGTTGTCGAACGAGACGTACACCGAGCTTTCGGTCCCGGCGAATATCAACCCGGCCCTCTTTGTGTCGCTGCGAATAACCCGCGCGAAACTGCCGCTAGGCTGATCGGTAGGGAGTCCGTTTACGATCTTCGTCCAGCTCTTGCCGAAATCGGTTGTTCGGTAGAAGTAAGGCTTATAATCGCCGGTGGTGTGGTAGTCGATCGCCACATAGGCTGTCGCGGCATCCTCGTGCGATGCTTCAATCGAGGAAATATCGGCTCGCGTGGGGTTTGGAAGCTTTGGAATCGTCACATCTTCCCAGGTCGCTCCATGATCCTTGGTCAGCTTGATCAATCCGTTGTTGGTGCCAACCCAGATGATTCCGCCGTTGAGGCTAGAGGGAGAGAATGACTCGATCGAACCACCGTTGGCGCCAGGAGCTTGTTCATCCAACTGGTCTGGATCTTGATCGTCGTCTTCATCCTCATCGGCATCTTTCGTCTCGGTAGTGCCAATTACAGTTGTGGTCGTGCCCGCAGTTCCGACCGAACCTGCTGCGCCGGCTCCGCCGTTTGCTCGAGGCGGGTTTCCTACCGGCCTACCTTGGCGCGTTCGCGCTGCCGGAGTGGTGGGCGGTTTAACGCCTTTCGGATACCCGAGATCCGGGCTGAGCTTCTTCCAGTGCTTTCCGCCGTCGGTGGATGCCACCAGGTACTGGAATCCCACCATCAACTCATGCGGGTTGGTTTGAGACCAGAGTATCGGCTGGTTCCCCACTTGGCGCAGTCCCAGGCTCGCATCCACGCTTGGACTGACGTTAATCCACTGGCCGCTTGGATAAGTGATCTTGACGATACCGCGCGCCGGACCACCTGAATAGATGATTTTAGGGTTGAGAGGATCGGCAACAATGGAGCCAAACTCATAGCCCGGAGTAGGCAGCCAATCAAGGGGAGTGATTTCACCCAAGTCGCCACGACTTCGAGTCGCGATCGCTCCGCTATCTTGCTGCGTGGCGTACACCCAATAGGGATAAGAGTTGTCTACCGAAATGTGATAGACCTGAGCTGTAGGTTGGTTGTACCAAGAACTCCACGTCTGCCCCGCATCCAGCGAAATCGTCGCACCCTGGTCCGTACCCAAGAAGAGACGATTCCCGTCCGTTGGGTCAATCCACATCTGCTGGGGGTCGTCTCCGCCAGGAGCGCCCTTGAATCCGGTGAAGGTCTTGCCGCCATCGTGAGAGATGTAGCTCGAGGTGTTGATCACATAGACCGTATCGGGGTCCTTCGAGTTGACATAAACGCCGCAATTATATCCCCCTTGGCCGTTACGTACTCTCTGGTCGCTTGCATCCATTTGACGCCAAGTTGCGCCACCGTCATCCGAACGATACAATCCAGAATTCTGGACTAAGAACATCCTCTGCGAGTTCGTATGCATCGCAATCGCCACACACGTGCGGCCGGACAGGGCCGGAAGGCCGCCGCCTGTCAGCTTCTTCCACGTAAGGCCTTCATCGGTGGATTTGAACAGAAAAGTATTGGTGGCGGGTGCGGCTCCGCCGCCTCCGAATCCTCCGCCGCCTCCCCGGCCGCCTGCACCAGGAGCGTTATAGTGCCGAACGGTAGTGGCGAGCATAACGGAGGGATTGTCGTAGGCCCAGGTGATTTTCTGAATGCCGGTCTCTTTATCGACGAAAAGCGTTTTATTCCATGTCTTTCCACCGTCGGTGCTGCGGTAAAGGCCCCGGTCTTCAGATTGAACGTGGATGTTGCCTTGCGCCGCGACCAGCACGAGATTGGGATCATGAGGGTCGACGAGTATCGACGGAATCTGTTTGGTCGCCTCAAGGCCGAGGTGCTCCCAAGTCCGGCCCGCATCAGTCGACTTGTAAACCCCGTTCCCTTCGTTGATCCCGCCGCCCGTCACCATATCACCCATGCCGACATAAATCACGTTGGGATCGGATGGTGCGACTTCTACCGCACCTACGGAAGACGCCTCCTTGATCGAATCAAAGACCGGAACCCACTCCGTTCCCGCACCCGTCGTCTTCCAAACGCCACCAAGCGGAAAACCGGCGTAGAACACGCCCGGTTGGCCAACCGCCCCACTCACAGCGGAAACGCGACCACCTCGGAACGGACCGATGTTACGCCACACGAGTCCTGAGAGAAGGCTGGGGTCGGTCGTCGAACCGGCCAGTGCTAAGGAACTGCAAAGCAAAATAGTAAGGCCAAGGCTTTGGCGAAATAAACCAGTCCTCTTCATTGAGGCCTCCTTGCCGCACCCGCGAGCAATAGAGGAGCACAAAAAGTGCTCATGGACGAATCATCTCCAGAGCAATCGTGATTTGGGACCATTGCGCCTCATTCTACAGATTTCAGCCCAGATCAACGCTAGGATTCTCTAACCTTTAGGATGTGGGCTGAAACTAATCAACTTAAGGAGTCATTCCAAGTTGTGATCGTGTGACCGCCTCCAACTGGCGTGCTGAATTCAAATGGCCCAGGAGTTCCTGGCTCTGCGAAACAAAAGGTCACGTTTTGGCCCTCCCAACGCATGATTCTCCTTTGAACCTTGCCTTCATGCTCTCCCGAAGTAATGAGGTAATCGATCGCGAATGGGTCAACCATCGGACCAATCCTTGTTTGTGAATGTAGCCATAAATGTCCGCCAAATACCACCGTAGTTTCCGTACAAACCATGGTCCGAGCGCCGGTCTCCAATATTGTTCCGGCAACGATATGCTGTTTCTGTTGACCGAAAGGGCAGACCAACTCCCCCGCAGTTTTTCGATCTCCGGCGTAACTTCGATGAAGCTGGCCGATAACGGGGAAGGCGAGTCAAAACTCGGCGTCTGGTGTTGAGCACAATCCTCAGCCTCCGTTCCTCCTCGTTGCAACGTCTTCGGTACGTGGTTGCTTTGAGACCTTTGCCGCTCGCCACCGGAGGCTGTTGCATTGAATTCAGATTGGTCGACAAAACTTCGTTTGTTAGGTCAAGGACCTGAGCCCCCTCCCCTTTTGCCCGAACCTCCATCAAGACATTGAGTTCATTGAGGATATTGCCTATCGGATGGATCCCATGCGCCGAATTGATCGCACGAGTGGCACCGTTCATTTGACGTTGAAACTGCAGACCGAGAAATCGCTTTCCTCGTAGCGACTTCGCTAACCCCCGTTTTCGGTTGAGAGCTTGCCACTGGATCCCATTACCGCAGGCGTTTCGGGTTTGTCATGGCCTGGACTCTTGGCTTTGTACACCGGAAACCAAGCCCTTTGGATAGAAGGTCCTGGTATCTCCATGAGCTATAACGAGCAACCTTGAAATTGTGGGATGAATCCTATCGTGGCCCCTCAAGCCCATATAGCCGCGAATCAAAGTTCTGGGTCTTGGGATGGCCGAGTCTCAGCTTAATCGTCTTGATCTCAAACGGATGAAGGTCGAAGGACACTTCGTCCTTCTCAATCTTCAACGGCTTACCCGTGTCTTCTAGCAGATTGGCTTCGTTTGCCGAGAAGATCCTTGCGTTCACACGAACCCTTACCCCCACCGTTGCCTTGCCGGTTGCCTCGTAAACACGTAAGATGGTCGTTTGGTTAGTACCAGGCTTTAGAGCGGTCAGAACGACATTCGGCGCGGAGATCGCGACTAATCCCCACTGGGAAGGAAGCTCCCCCAGGTGCGACTCGGTCTTGTTCAACCTTAGTGGATTGTTGAAGGCCAAGCCCTCGTGGAATATTCCGGCTTTTCGCCAGTCCCCGGCATGCGGAATGAGCGCATACCGAAACGTTCTCGGCATACCAAGTTCGTAGCCGGTATCCGATGTATCGCCGAAGTTATAGTCACCCAGGTTTTCGGAGCGAAGGAGTGAGAGTATCAAAGTTCCGTCCGACACAAGGTTGCCCGGCATTCCGTTATTCAGTAAGGCAACGCCATTTGTTCCATCACCAAAGTCGACCCAAGACTGAGCTGGGTTCTCGACCCCAACTTCCCGTTCGACCGCCCCAAATGGGATTTCTTGGGTGTAAGTTCCTCGCTTGATTGTCGTCGGAAACAAGACTTGATACCGCACATGTTTCTCGTTGTTTACGAGAGTCGTCTCGATATCGATCCGGCGGACCCCTTTTGCCAGACGGATTCGGGTTTCGAAGGAGCCGCTTCCAAATGGATGCTTAACCGTGAATTCCGAGAAAGCGGCTCCCCGCACAATCGTCCCCTCTTTGTCCCCATACGTGCTGCTCAAGATCGAGTTGGCGGTATTCGGCGCCGGCTGCTTGGCAGTCACCGCGAGGTAGCTCGTTCCGTTCAAGGAGTGATACAGCTCCCAAAGGTCACCCTTGTCATCTTGCCTTGCAACCACGTTTGAAGGTCCGGCTAGCGCTTCCTGTCCAGTCACCTTGTCGACAATGCTCTCGATCGCTCCCGACTTGAGGTTGACCAACACCTTGAAGAACTCATTCTCAAGCACGTTTTCCGGAAGCTCCGAGCCATTTGCCGTCGGCCGTTTTGGGTCGGATACCGCTCGGTAAAGAGCATAGCCAAGTGCGGGTACGTTCTTGGCGGTGAAACTGACCTTTGCCCTGCGAAGACTTCCGTCGCTGTAGCTTTCGCTCATAGAAATCTGAGACGGCATCTCCGTCCCGTCAGATCCGAAAATGCGAAAAGACCGAACGTTTGGCTCAATCGAACCCAAGTCCGCTTCAACGACTTCGGATCGTGGTGATCCCAAAGTGTTAAACACAATCAACGGAACACCAACGCCTGTCGTGTCGATGCGTGACGAAATGGAATCCCACCGAGCGGTAATCATCTCGTCGGCGAGTCGTTTCGAGTACTCGTTGCTCAGGACGGTGTCACGATACACATGGTCTGTCATCGTTCCGGAAGCCAAGTCGTGCGTCTGGTTGAAGATCAGAGGCTCCCAGGCCCTCCAAAGCATCGCATTATCGGTCTTGCCACCGAAAAGGTTGGCGAGAGCCCCGAGCTTCTCCGCGTCCAGAAGCTTGTACTCAATCTCGCGAGTAGCCTGCTTGAGCTCGATTCGACTGCTAAACGTGCCTTGAAAGATCGGGTTGAAGTCTCCTGCAATCGTTGGCGTATCTTTGCGTTTGGCCACTATAGCCGCGAATTCAGAAGGTACCGACTGCCGAATGACAAAGCGCTTCTCGGGCTCGAGATTGAAACGACGAATCAACGGCGTCACATAATCTTCGGGTTCCGACACGTCGCTCCCGGCAAGCCCGACCCTTTCCGAGTGATGCGTATGGGAATCCTGCCCCGTAAACTGGTCGACAAAGAACTTGTCAAACCCGTTCTGATCTTGCGGCGGACCGTAGAACTGCCCGTACCATCCAGAGAGCCAAAACGTGGGAAGCTCGGTTCCATCGATCCCAAGCCAATTGAATTCGGAGGGCAGTGTGCTGAACGGCACTCCTCGGCAAAACCAAAACGACTTGAAACCCAACTGCTTCAGGATCTGAGGCATTTGGGGATGGTGCCCGAACGTGTCGAGGAACCAGGCCACCGACACATCGACTCCAAGCGCCTGGCGGCAATACTGCTTACCGTATTGCATCTGGCGCACGAAGATCTCTCCGCCTGGCTTCACATCATCGGGCATCACGTCCATCCCACCAACGATTTGAAGACGACCCTGCTTGATGAAGGACCTGAAGGTGGACGCCTCTTCCGGATATCTCTCAAGGAACGGCTTGAAGTAGGCGACTTGGTCCAGCACGAAGGTCGCGTCGGGATACTTCTTTAAGATCCGCAAGGCCGAGAGGATATTGGATAGTCCAGACTCCAAGTACTCTTCGCGGGTATAGAAAACAGCCCCTTCCCAGTGGGTGTGGGGAATGTAGTAGAGCGTCTCCTTGGCCGTACCCACGGGTTTCTGGGCAGGTAGCCCGACAGACGCACCCAATTCGACTTGAGTCGCGTGACTATCATTTGGTTGAGTCCTTGGAGCCAGCCCTCCTTCCGCGCGACCCATGCCCCCGATGAGAGCAACATAAGGTACCAAGAGCAGCGTGCCTTTCATTGAGCCGAACCTAGCTTGAGTTTGATCGTCTTGATCTCAAACGGATGGAGGTCGAAAACCACATCGTTCTTCTCGACTTTCAACTTCTTGCCCGCATCCTCCAGCAGATTAGCTTCGTTTGCCGACTGAATTCGTGCGTGGAATCGAATTTTCACACCGGAGGTAGCCCTTCCAGTGGCCTCGTAAACGCGGAGGATCGTCGTATTATCATGCCCAGGCTTGAGGGTGGTGAGGACAACATTTGGTTCTGAGATGTCGATAAGTCCCCATTGAGCAGGAAGATTGCCAGCGTGCGTCTCGGCCTTGTTGAGCATCAGGGGGTTGTTGAAGGCGATGCCTTCCTTGAAGATCCCTGCCTGCTGCCAAGCGCCGTGGTGTGGAATGATCGAATACCTAAAGGTTCGCGGGATTCCCAATTCGAATCCGCTATCCGAGCTATGCCCAAGGTTGTAGTCGCCCAGGCTCTGCGAGCGTAGAAGGGACAGCATAAGCGTACCGTCAGTCACCAAATTTCCGGGCATGCCGTTGTTCAGCAGCGCGACACCGTTTTTGCCATCGCCGTAGTCGACCCAAGATTGGGCGGGATACTCGATTCCGATCGGTCGGTCAACGGCGCCAAACGGGATCTCTTGCGTGTACTTGCCGTTTTTAATGCTGGTCGGGAAGAGGACTTGATAACGAACTTGCTTCTCGCTGTTGACGAGGGTTGTTTCTATGTCGATGCGTCGAACGCCCTTCGAGACCCGGATGCGGGTCTCGAAAGTGCCGCTTCCGAAGGGATGGCTCACCCTGAATTCCGAGAAGGCAGGTCCATGAACAACGACCCCGTTCTTATCACCGAAGGCGTTGCTCAAGACTGCGTTGGCGCGGGTTGGAACCGCTTGCTTTTCGGTCGACCCGATGTACATCGCCCCATCGAGAGTGTGGTACATCTCCCAAAGATCGCCTTTGTCATCCTGCATCGCCACCACATTGGCTTGCCCCGAAAGAACATTCTGACCGTTCGCCTTATCCAGAATGCTCATGATCGCGCCGGTCTTCAGGTTTACCTGTACCGCGAAGAATTCGTTTTCCAGGACATCTTCACGGCCCTCGACCGACGGGGACGGCGCAGACGCTTCAGAGTTTGGGACTGCCCGATAAACCTCATATCCAAGCGCTGGGACGTTTGTCGCGAGAAAGCTGATCTTGGCTCTCCGCAACGTCTTGTCGTTGTATCTTTCGCTTGCCGTAACCTGCGACGGGATCTCTTTGCCGTCCCGGCTAACGATGCGCAGCGAACCAACATTTGGGTCGATAGAACCAAGATCAGCTTCCACGACCTCGGACCGAGGCGTTCCGAGGTCATTAAACACGATGATCGGTGTCCCTACGCCCCGGGTGTCGACGTGCGAGGCGATCGCGTTCCATCGATTGGAGATCATCTCAGTGGCCAAGCGCTTGGAAAACTCATTGCTCTGCACCGTATCGCTGTAGACATGGTCCGCCATCGTGCCCGATGCCAAGTCATGGGTTTGGTTGAACAACAACGGTTCCCATGCTCTCCAAAGCATGGCATTGTCAGTTTGTTCCCCGAGCAAGTTAGACAGGGAACCTAGCTTCTCCGCATCGAGAATCTTGCCCTCAATTTCACGAGTGGCTTGTTTGAGTTCGATCCGACTGCTGAACGTTCCTTGAAAGATCGGGTTGAAGTCACCAGTCAGCGTCGGTGTATCGTTGCGTTTTGCGACGAGGTCGGCAAATTCGGTTGGAACAGAATATCGGATGACGAACTTCTTGTCGGGATCGTTGTTGAACGCTCTGACGAGAGGAGTCACATAGTCTTCGGGTTCTGAAACGTCGACTCCGGCAAGACCGACCCGTTCGGGATAGTGAGTGTGCTTGTCCAGCGCATTAAACCGGTCGACGAAGAACCGGTCAAAACCGGATTGATCTCGAGGTGGGCCATAGAATAGTCCGTAAAACCCGGGAATCCAAATCGCAGGAATCGTGCTGCCGTCGATCCCCTGCCAGTTGAATTCAGAGACCAAATCGTCGGTCGGAACGCCTCGGCAAAACCAAAACGACTTGAACCCGGCCAATTTTAGAAGTTGCGGAATTTGGGGATGATGACCGAATGTGTCCAGAAGCCAAGCCGTCGTGATGTCGAGTCCGAGCGCCTGGCGACAATACTCCTTGCCATATTGAATCTGGCGAACGAAGATCTCACCTCCAGGCTTCACGTCGTCGGGCATGATGTCCATGCCTCCGACAATCTGGAGCCTTCCCTGCTTGATGAACTTTCGGAATGCCGCCGCCTGTTCGGGATATCGCTCCAAGAATGGTTTAAAATAGGCGACCTGGTCCAGGGCAAACGTGTATTCCGGATATTTTTCCAGCAACCGTAACGCGGAAAGAATGTTCGAGAGCCCAAACTGGAGATACTCTTCCCGAGTGTAGAAAACTGCCCCTTCCCAGTGCGTATGGGGAATGTAGTAGAGAGTCTGCTTCGGAGGTTTGCCAGTTGAAGGAGTCGACGGGATCGCGAAAGCAGGTATGAAAGCGGGTAGGGCGGCAAAAACAAGGAATAGCTTGGTTCTCATAGTCAGAGTCCGTTGATCGTAATGGGATGACTTTCGATGCCAACACTCGAACGATTGGAGTTTAACAATTCGCGACTAGGATATGTTCATTGGAGCCACAAATGATCGGCATTAAAATGCGAGGCGCCTGGTTTCCTTTCCTGCTCCTTCTTTCGATCGGTTGCGCATGCGGCCAGTCGTACACCTACGTCAGCCCCACAATCAAAGACCTCGGGGGTTTCCGGTTTACTTGGAAGATGTTTAATGGCTGGCGGTTGATATCGCCGGCCGAAGGCGCCGTCTATAGTCGGGAGTCGATGAATATCATGTTCCAGAAGGCAGACATGAAGAACCACCGGCTGCTTCAACTCAACGGGGTCCTCTTCTTTTCCGCCACGAAGCGGCTAAGGGACAAGAAGGTACTGAACGCCGCATCGGAAAAACCACTCGCTTCGGGTCGACTCTGGATCCCGGAACACCACGCGTCTCTCAGGTCCGTCGAAGCAGTCATCCGCGTACCAAGGACCGACCGAAATCTATGGGTCCAAATTCAAGCCGTGCCAAAAGAGCAGACCGAGTTTTGGGCCGTCGAAATAGGAAAGATTCAGCTAAAGGCAGCAAGGTAGCTTTCCGTTCGCAGACCTTCCATCGACCTCTCATCAAGGACGACCCTCTCTTGCTCAAGAGCCAATAGAACTGCTCCCACTACCGCCGAATACTTAGGGTCAACCACGACGTATTTTCGCTCATTGGCAGCGGTCAGGCGTCGCAACACTTCGTCGGAGATGGCAGGACTTCGTACGCAACTGCCGATCAGAGTTACCGACACTTGTTCGTCCCGAAACATTCGACCCAGCAAGCGCACTCCATCGACAATGTTCCCAGCCGCTTCTTGGCAGACTAGAGAAGCCGATGGAGATCCATTCATAGCCTCATGTGTCACGATCGGAGCGATGGACCCCATCTTGTTGTGAATGAGCCGATCATCTTGGTCCCTGCTACGGGACATTGACTCTCGGAAATCCTCAAGGGAATCAAGCCCCCACGCTGCGAGAAGACGGTCAACCAATGCCTCATCGCCTTCGGAAACGCCACGGGCGAGCAGTACCAAACCGATCCGATAGCCAAGCCAAGGCCCCGCGGCCGAGGCATAGTGACGGAAGTCAAAGTTGCGCGCAATTCGGCCGTCTTCCAGCTTCGCAAATATCATCGAGCCCGCGCCTTGAATGGACGTGATGCCAGACTGCCCCCCCATTGCCCCAAAGTGAGCGATCACCGCGTCATTCACTTGGACACGTGCGGCTGCCAGACCGGGAACCGCCGTAGACGCCTCGGCCCATTCATCGTCGCCCGGCCGATCGTATCCGGCTATCCCCGCCACAACCCGGACAACCGCTCCGATGCCACAGACAGAAGCGGATCGCCTGATCGCGTCGCGGATATTTTCACAAAATGCTGCATCGTGACCAGGATTCCCTCCACCCGACTCCGCATAACCGACCACGTCGCCATCGACATTAACCGCAAGCGCACGAGTTTTGGACCCTCCTGAGTCGACACCAACGACAACTTTCATCGTGGGTCTATTGTAATCATGAGCAATAGGGACTTACACCCTGTCGGCACCGATAGTCCATTTTGTGTCGTAAGATAAAGCGCCCCTGAGGGACCTGAATGTCAGTTAAGAAACTAGCTTTCTCCGGTGCGTGTACCATCTGTCTCGGCTTGGCCATCCTGCTCGTGGTGTTCCCGGTGTGCTCCCAGGCTAAGTTGGGAGGTCATCCATCTCGCGATGAGATGGCACTGATACGCATGACGGACCAGGCTCGAGAGCGACTTTATATCAAGCCGATCTTCGATGCGATCGAATCGGACAATGTTAGCGAAGTCAGGCTCAAGTGGCACCGATATTCCACTTCAAAGTGGTTTAAAGAGAACTTGCGGTTTCGCCTTGGAATTGCTAGCTACTACGTGAGCAAAGGCAGGAAGGACCTTGCTCACAGTCTAATGGCTGAGGTGGTTGTTGCCAAAGACGGAACGTTGGGAGCTGTCCTAGCCGACCCCGAAGTGAGAGCAATGTGGGAGAAGACGGAAGAATAGGGCTATCGAATTGCCCCGTGTTCTGATGCCGCGCCTTTTGATCCCTGGCCCGTTAACCAATACGCTCACGACGTCTCTTGGGGTCGCGTCCACCGACACGCGATCATTTCAGAACGAGGAGTGCGGTTGAGGGTTTCGATGGTGATCCCAGGGAAGCGCGAAGGGAGGTAGTTCCGCATCTCATGCTCCGCTCGCATCGGGTTGTGTCGGAGCATGGTCGCCCAAGCGGGATCTTGAACCAGCCGCTTGAGCGCCTTCCGAAACGATGGAGAGTTGAGACCGCTCAACACATGCCGCACTTTGTCCAATACAATCCGGGGGACCAGCTTGGGGCTGAAAGGGGCGACAACCATGTCCACGATCAGCAACTGTCCCCCTGGGCGAAGCACCCGCATAACCTCCGCAACAATCGGATCCCAGTCCAAATAACGCCAACTCAGCATCGAAACAACCGCTTCCACGCTTTGTGACTCGGCGGGGAAATGCAACCCATCGTATTCTGCGAATTCCAAGTTGGACTCACCACGACCGCGGTGGGCTGCGATTTGAATCATCCGCTTGGACACATCAATGCCAATTCCACGGTCGATCAAGGTTGCCAGAGCTAGCAGGAGCGCACCGTTTCCACACCCAAGATCAAGCACGACCCCATCCCGAACCAAATTTCGAGCCACCCATTCCCATTCGTCCCGCCTGACTCGGAAGTCCTCGAATACCTGATCGTACAATTCCGCAACGCCATCGTACGATTCGTCCTCGTCTGGTCCCGGCTCAAATCGCGAGAGCGGAGTCGTCGGTGCGTTTCCCAGCCTCTTTCGAATATAGCCCGCCATCCCTCTCGCCTTGTAACCGGGAACCGAAACGACGTAGACGTCTTCCCGACCCGCCTGAACTGGGACGAAGACGTCCGGTGAATGTGAAAACGTCGTGTAGCTGAGATGTCCAAACGTCGGCACGCGATAGCGCTGGGCAAAATAGGGTGCAAACCAACGCGCTCCTCGACAGCAGTGGAAATATGCGGAAGCGCCTGCTGCAAACGGAATGTTCAGCACCCTCCAATCCGCTCGGCTCATTTGATCGGGCCGTTTCGTGGTTCCGAACATAGGGCCGTACAAACCGCTGTGACCAATGAAGTGAAGTTCGTCAAGCGGCTCTTCGACGCATGCCATAGCAGCTACGAACTCTGCTTTCGATTCAATTCGCACCACTCGTGAGTTCGGCTTTTGCTTTGCCATATACCGAGCTGCGAGTTCCATCTCTGCGCCGCCTGTCTTGTAGAGCGTTGTATAGAGAATTAGGACCATGGTTCGACCTTTGCGCAGACGCCGAATGCGGAAAGGGCTTGTGTTTCCATCCTAGCGGGATCGCCCGTGGTGTAGAACGACGTGGTCCCAGTTTTTCCGCTTGGAGCGGGAAGTTCAGAACGCATCTGAGCCCAAACTTCAGAGGCCGGGTCGATAATTTGAGCGTGAGGCATGTAGTCGATAACCACCGGCTCTAATACGACATAGTGGGTACAAGCCAAAACGAGGCGATTCGAGTGGCGGATCGGGCGTAGGATCGATCGGAGCAGGTCGTGGGTTGAAGATTCGTTTGCGCATCCTGCCTCGATCAGGCCGGACAGGGGCTGTGCCACTCGTTGGGAAACCGGAATTCCCAGGGCAGCAAGCGGTCTTCGATACGATCCGGTTAAGATCGTTCGACGGCCACCGATAATCCCTACCGAACTCTTATCGCACGCAATTCGCGCAAGTGCCGGTTTTATGACTCCCCTTGCTTCCATGCCCGAGATCGTCGCCTCTCCTAAGACCGTGCTTGCGGCATTGCAAGCTACCACTACTTGGCTAACGCCTCGATCTCGAAATCCGGCGAGAACCCACCGAATTCGGGCGGCAAGTTCCTTGGTCGGAACTCGCCCGTAGGAAAGGTAGCCCTGGTCCCCCAAATAGTCGACATCGATGTCTGGCCGATTCTCCCGCAGAAGCTTATAGAACCCAAGCCCCCCTATTCCCCAGTCGCAGATACCGATACGCACGGGAGAATTCTACTGCAACGCTGTCAATACATGAGATTAGTCCTTTGCCTTCTTCGCAGTCACAAGGTTGATGGATCGGATCGAACCATTCGAATCCAATTCCCTCGTGAATTTCAAAGATACCGAAAGCGGAGTCTGCTCAAATCCTGGGATGGTGACGGTAGGAGCCGAACTATATCCCTCGCCCGGGTCGGTGATCTTGAACCCGATGATCGTCCTGCCCGCAACAATCGCGTAGGCACTGGCCGGTCGGTTCCGCCACAGCTCGCCCTTTTGGGCGTTGTAACGGTAATAGTCTGAAACTTCGTCAAGCCGATCGTTTGTAATTCCATAGGGCTCCAATACAGAGAGGAGCCCTTCTTTGTTTCGATGTACTTGCTCAGGTTCCGGTTCGCGACCCCTTGCGGGGGTGACTCTGGAAAAGGCTCGCCGAAACGTATCGGTTGAGACTCCAAGCGCTGCTGCAATGAGAACTACCGGTCGTCCTCCATCGCGCCGATCGGTTTGATAACCCCCGCTGATCGTTACGGGCACGCGCCTTTCGGCGTTGCTCGATTGGCCCATCGCCAAACTCACGAGTGCCACTTCCGCTACGGTAATGGCGGTTACAAGGCCAAACCACCTCTTGTTCATTTTTCGAATCATCGTTACCCCTCCATCTAGATGGACCATTGTGGGCGGGGCATATGAAGATCTTCTGAAGACACCCAATCCGATGCCTATCGACCAATTTACGATTCATTCGGAATTGTCAGGTGAGCAAGCGAATGGGTGCTCGTTCTTCGCACCCAATCGATCCAGCCCGTTTCATCCCCGGCGCCAACGGGTAGAAGTCTCGTCGTGGGCCTACAGAGTAAACTCACTTAATGTCTCCCCGCCTCGCCTTCGCGATCGATGCTGCCTATAAAGGAGGTCGCTCGACGCTCGCGCTGTTCCAAGCCGGCGCACACGTCATGACCAAGTCGGACCAGACGCCGGTTACCCTCGCCGATCAAGGTGCGGAACGACTGATTCGGGAATTGATCGCGGAGACCTACCCTGGAGAGCACATCCTTGGTGAAGAAGAGGGAGGAGCGACGGGCGAGAAAAGTCGTTGGGTCATCGATCCCATCGACGGAACGAAGTCTTTTATCAGTGGAGTTCCTCTCTATTCGACGCTGGTCAGCTACGAGGATCACGGCGAGGTCGACGTCGCAGTTTGCTATTTCCCAGCCCTTGACGAGATGCTCTACGCCGAGAGAGGTCAAGGAGCGTTCTTTAATGGTCGGCCTGCACGTGTGTCGACTCGCGATACGGTCAAAGGAAGCGTCATCTGTTGTGGAGGCCTTAGGTCGATGCAAACGGCTGGAAGGTGGGAACCATTCTCCAGAATCGTAGATCGTGCCCTTGCAACCCGCACCTGGAGCGACGCGTACGGTCATGCGTTGGTCGCTACGGGGCGCGTCGAAGCGATGCTTGATCCGGTCGTCGCTCACTGGGATATTTCAGCCGTTTCGTTGCTCGTGCGGGAGGCAGGTGGGCGCTTTACGGATTTTGCCGGGTGCGATAAACTGGCCCTCGACGGGATCAGTTCCAACGGATGCGTCCATCAAGAAATCCTGGACGAATTCAACCCATGACACTTTTAGGAATCGACTTCGGCTTCAAGCGCATTGGCGTTGCTGTCGCAGAAACCGAGGTTGGAATCGTGACTCCAAGGCCGTCTATGTCCGCCAGCGGTTCACTCAAAACCGACGCGGCAGAGATTCTCAAGCTGGCCAAACGTGAGGAGGTCACGGCTATCATCATCGGACTGCCCATTGAGGAATCTGGCGAAGAGGGCAGGATGGCACGGATCTGTCGTACGCTTGGCGATCATATCGCTGGGAATGGTACACCGGTCTATCTTGTTGATGAGTCTATGACCAGTGTGCAAGCCGACGACGCGTTGAGAGGCGATGGACTGAAGGCGAGCCAACGAAGGAAATTGCGAGATGGCGAAGCAGCCGCGCTAATATTAGAGAGGTATCTGCATGAGCAAGCGACGCAGGCATAGCCTGATCGTGATTGTCCTTTTCGTGTTGGGCGGCTCAGCATTTGGAATTTGGCTGTTAGCAGGGATTCGGTCCGCATCGACGTCAGAGGCCAAGAAAACCTTCATCCGCTTTGAAGCTCCCACTCGCCTATCCACGGTTCTCAAGACCCTGGAAAAGCGGGGCATCCTTCGGAATGCGGCGGCTACCCAGATGTTAGCTTGGTTGATGCGAATGGATGGAACGGTCGCCTCAGGCAGCTACTCGGTGGGTCCGGGGCAAAACGGGGGGCTTATCCTGTGGGCTCTCCGGAAGCCGATTCGCCAGATCGTTCGATTGCCAGAAACGAACTGGGCCAAGCGAACAGCAAACGTGCTCAAACAGCATCACGTTGCAGAGGCGGAGGACTACATGGCCTTGGTTCATGATCCTCAACAGTTCGCTAACGAGGTTTCATTTCCTTTACCCGTTGATTCGCTGGAGGGTTACCTTTATCCCGACCGATACGATCTCCCGCCTCTTCTGGGAGCACGCAGGGTTATCTTAAAGCAGTTGAAGGCCTTCGAGAAGAACGTCTGGGATGCCAAGGACAAACCTAGTGACCTTAAACGCACTCTGATTCTTGCGTCGCTCGTGCAATTGGAGGCAGGAAAAGACGCCGATCGCCCGATGATCGCAGGCGTCATCGAGAATCGGCTTAAACAAAAAATGCCTCTGCAAATTGACGCTACTATCCTGTATGCCCTCCAGAAATGGCGACGACTGACGTTCAAGGACTATCGAAGCGTGAGATCACCTTACAACACCTATCTGGTTAAGGGACTTCCGCCTGGTCCAATCTGCTCGCCAGATGAGAAAGATATCGAAGCGGCAATGCACCCCGCAAAGCACAATTACCTGTTTTATGTCGCGCTGCCCGACGGCCAGACGATTTACTCGGCCACCTACAAGGAACATCTCAAGAACATCAAGCTTAGAAAGGCGGCAATAAAGGCGGCGAATTCATGAGAGAGTGGCGCAGCGGCAGGTTTGAACGATACCGAATCGGACGTGTTTACCATCGGTTCACGCCCGCTCATGCCGCGGAATCTCTTCATTCCATCGACCTCCAAGGTCTTTGGGATCGCGGGAAAAGGCTGCTTCTCTTAGACGTGGATAACACGATCGTTCAGTGGCACGCTCACGAATGTAGTGAGTCCGTTCTTGAGTGGACTCGAAAGGCTAAGGCGATCGGTTTCGATATCTGCATTATCAGTAACACGAATCAACTGGAGCGACTTGCGAAAATTGCCGCTTCCATTGGCGCCGTAACTGTGCGAGGACGATTCAAGCCAAGCCGGTCCATGTTTCGTTTGGCATTGATCAAATTCAAGCGGAAGCCCGAAGAGGCGATTATGGTCGGCGACCAACTCATGACCGATGTCTTAGGCGCCAACAGAACGGGTATCGAGGCCATTTGGGTTAGGCGAATTGAAGGGAAAGAATTCAAAGGAACCAGCATTAACCGAGTGATGGAACGAATGCTCACGGGCGCCATCTATCAAGCTCTCGTTTCTCCAGTCGATGAGCAGGCGGAGTCGACGGATGCCGAACGCGCCAAGCCAATTGCTCAAAAGACGCTGGTCCACCAGATCATTAAGTTCGGGATTGTGGGAGGCTCTTCGTTTGCTATTGATTACGGGCTCACTTACATTCTCATGAACGTGATCCCAAGCGGAGGAGGTTTGCTCAGCCACGTAGTCGGACAGAGTCTGCTCGATCAGATGCCGGCATTATTCTATTGGGCAAAGGGTCCCAATGAGGCGGCGGCGCCGATCCTGGGCTCGGTGGCTGCGTTTGTGGCAATGACGAACAGCTTCATCTGGAACCGGGCTTGGACCTTTGAAGTCCGGGGCAAGGCGGAAAGAACTGCCCAGATGAGACGGTTCTACCTAGTTTCGATCCTTGGTCAGCTAATCAACGTTACAATCTTCAGCACCCTTTACAACGTGATTGGCACCCATCAACTTGGAATTCCTAAGGTGGTTGCGGCTTTAGTGGGAGCAGTCTGGAACTTCCTGGGCCAGCGGTTTTATGCGTTTCGGAGCAAGGAATGACGTTTTCGTGGCGGGAGGCTCCAGAAGCCGACTTTGCGGTTATCGGTGATCCGGTAAAGCACTCGCTCTCTCCAAAGATGCACGGAGCAGCCTACCAAGCCCTTGGACTTCCCTACCGTTATGTTGCAGTCCAAGTACCTCCCGGGCAAGTCGAAGAAGCGCTCGCGAGGCTGAAATCCCTAGGCTACAAGGGAATCAATGTCACCGTTCCGCACAAGGAAGAAGCATTGGCGTGGGCTCAAGTTCGAGAGCCACTGGCCACTAAAGTTCGCGCCGCCAACACGCTTCGCTTGAGCGACAGAGCCTGCATCAATACCGACGCTCCCGGCTTCCTGGACACGCTGGCTCCGTTTCATCCAGAGAAGAAGTCTGCGTTAATGCTCGGAGCCGGCGGATCTGCAAGGGCCTTGGCGGTTGCCCTTTTAAGCGCCGGATACGACGATCTCAAGCTATACAACCGCACGGTTTCGAAAGCTTACACGTTAGCCGAGGAACTGGGTCTGAATGCGGGCCAGGTTGTCGAATCGGCCGATCCGGCAGGCGCATCGCTCATTCTGAATACCACGTCCGCATCTCTGCAAATGGACGATCTTCCGATACTGTGGGATCGAGCCGAGAAGGGCGCCCTTGCCTACGACCTCATGTATGCCAAGCCATCCACACCTTTCCTAGCATCCGCCTCTAGGTATGGTCTTCAGACGATGGACGGGCTTCAGATGCTTGTCGCCCAAGGAGCCCGATCATTCGAATGGTGGCTTGGTATCGATGCTCCTCGGGAGTCCATGCTCAAGGCAATTCAATGAGGGTTCTTTCGCCTACCGATCAGGCGATTCGAGAAGCCGCGGATGCTCTGAATAGGGGAGAGCTGATTGGACTTCCGACCGAGACCGTGTATGGGATTGCCGCCATCGCGACGAACCAAGAGGCAGTTCTCAAGACGTTTGCGCTAAAGGGCCGCCCTGCAGACAATCCTCTCATTGTCCATGTCGCAGCCATGAGACAGGTTGAAAACCTCGTAACCGGCATTCCTGAGTTTGCTCGACGACTTGGCGAGCTCTTTTGGCCCGGACCACTCACGCTTGTCCTGCATAAGTTGCCCTCCGTACCTGACGAAGTAACCGGGGGACTGAATACGGTTGCCGTTCGGGTTCCTGGCCACCCGATCGCCCGAGCGATCATTGAAGCCGCCAATTCGCCACTTTCCGCTCCAAGTGCCAATGTCTTCATGGGGCTGTCTCCGACCCAAGCGGGCCATATTTCTCCAGAAATCCTCAGCGGATTGACTTGCGTGATCGACGGAGGACCATGCGAAATAGGTTTGGAGTCGACTGTCGTGGACTGCACCGGACTCGCCCCAGTTATTCTTCGACCGGGTGCCATCACGCGAGATCAGATAGAATCCGTTGTTGGTTCAGTCTCACACGCGGTGCCGACAGAAAGGCGCTCACCTGGAACCTATAGCAGACACTACGCCCCGCAGACCCCATTACGACTGGTTGCATCTCTTGGGTCTCACGATGCAGGAATCGTGGTGTCACCCCCCGCTAATCCGCACCAGATTCAACTTCCGCTAGATCCGACGCGCTATGGGGCAATGTTGTATACCACTCTATTCAACCTGGATGAATTCGGCTTTCCAGAAATCCTCATCGAAATGCCGCCGTCGACAGCGGCATGGGAAGCAGTCTGGGATCGAATCCGCAAGGCTTCTGGCTAAACCGACATAGACCCTCTGGTTTAGGGCCTCAAGGCATATCCGCCCGAACCACGAATCACTCGCCCCTCAAGTTCCAAGTCTGTAAGCTCGGACAACACTTCTGACGGCTCCAATCCGGTGAGTTCGACGATTTTCTCCGTCGAAATGGGTATGGAGGTCAAAACGGAGAGAATGAGCGAGCCCATCGATGTGGCAGTCGCCGGCTCTATCGCGGCCACCGGTTCGATCTGGAGAGATTCAAGGATCTGATCGGGGTGGGTGACGAGCGTCGCCCCGTCTCGAAGCAGACTAAAGGACCCCTGGAACCCAAAGAGGTCGATGTTGGCGGGAAGCACGAATACTTCGCGTCCCAGTTCATTCGCTGCGGTTGCGGTACTAAGAGCACCTGATTTGGCAGGCGCTTCGATGACGACCACCGCACTGCTTAGGCTCGCGATGAGGATGTTCCGGATGAGAAACTTGAAATCATTGATCCGAGAGCCGACCGCAAACTGGCTCACAAGGCATCCAGAATCAGAGATCTGCTGAAAAAGGCCATGGTGGACTCTCGGATACACGGTATCTGTCCCGGTGGCGAGAACCGCAGCCGTCTTGCCCCCTGCCTCCAGGGCGCCCTTGTGGGCAGCCGCATCAATCCCGAGCGCACCGCCACTCACAACCGTCACCCCTGCACTCGCCAGCGCTTGGGCAAACTTGTAGGCGCATGCCTTACCGTACAGAGAAGCCGAACGGGTACCGACTATCGCGACGGTTGGTCGGTATAGGCATTCCAAATCGCCCTTAACGAAAAGTGCCGGGCTTACATTGCCACTCTCATGCAGCAACTCCGGGTAGTCGTCATATTCGAGAACCCGCACTCCTTCCAAGAGTGCACTTTTGAGCGGATCGAGGCCCACCGTCTCCATCCGTTTCTTTTCGGCATCGGAGAGGGTTGAGCTCGCCAAGAGAAAGGACAGCGGATCTGAAGCAAAAGAACCGAGTTCTTCCAAGAGAACTCGGTTCTTTGCCGGAGCAAGCTCCGCAGCGAGCAGTCGCTGCCAAAACTCAGGCGAACGCAATGCTACTAGCGACCGCCACCGAAGCCGCCAAATCCACCGCCCTTACCGCCGCCGCCCGGGCCGCCTTGGCCGTTCTTATTCTTGTCTTCGGAGCCAGGAAGTTTGATCGGAGGAAGCGTATTGTCGACGATCAGAGAGTATTCGGTTTTGCCCTCGTTACCCAACCAGTCAGAAACCGTGACCGTAAATGTCTTTCGACCATCCGAAAGTGGTTTATTGGCGCCGCTCATCGTGAATCGGACCAACACAAAACCTTCCTTCGTAATGCTGTACTCAAGATCCTGACCGTCCATGGACACCTTGAGCGAGCTCTTGTTCACACCCGAGTTATCGTCCTCAACCTTGAAGAGGAGAATCAGAGGCGGTTGGCCACTAACCTGCTCTCCTGGATTGGGGAAAACCATCGAAGTCGTCGGGGGCGTCAAATCGACGCCGAGCAACTTATCGAAGGCCAACAAGCTTCCGTCTTTGGCCGGAACCAAAAGGGTCTGTCCAGCGAGGATCGCGGTACCGCTAGCCTGAATGTAATAGGTCTTCTCGTCTTTCTTCTGGTTTCCACCGGGACCCTGACCGCCGAAGCCCCCCGCGCCACCGCCGAGTCCGCCTCCACCGCCAGGACCACCGCCTGGGCCGCCAAGACCGCCGCCTTTACCCCCGCCGCCAGGTCCCTTGTTTGTGGACTGCAGCACCAACTCATCGATCGGATGGATGATGTAGTCCCACAAGATCTTCCCGCTCATCGGATCCAGAAGGACGATGCCTCCGTTCGAGGTGGGCAAGATGTACTTCGTGCCTACCGGAGTTGGTCGCGCTACCGGCGACGAACCCAGAACAATCGGCGTTTTTGTGATGAGTTTGTGGTTCAGGTCGTACATAAGCACCTGACCGTCAGTGGACACCACCATAACGCCTTCGCCAGACACCGCTGGGGCATACGCCAGTTGAAGGCGCGTGTCAATTTGCCACATAGCATGACCTGTCGCGCCGCTCAGTGCAATCAGATAAGGACCGGACGTCATATAAACCCGGTCATCCTGCGTAACCGGCATCGGAGATGGCGGCAACTGAGTGAATGGGGTAGTCCAATCAAACTTCTGAGTGTCCACGTTAAAGGCAATCAGCTTGCTTGTATTTGTGCACACGAGCACGTCATTTTGATAGACGCCAAGGTAGCCCTGAATCCCGTCGTAAATGTTGTACGGTTTAGACCACGCTTCCGAACCGTCTTCCGGTTTGATCGCAACGAGTTGGTTCTCACTCAGGGCAAAGATAACGAACTTGCCTGTGATAACCGGCTGACCAGTAACGCTGCTGGTCGTTGTGTGACTCCACTTAAGTTGGCCGGTCACCGGATCAACGCCATAGATAATCTTGTTGTCGCCCGCCACAACAAGGGTTCCGTTCAAGGCAACTGGTGTCGAACGAAATACGCCATCGATCGGATCGAGGGCAGGGAATCGCCATTTCAGGTTGGCGCTATCTTTATCAAGTGAGAAGACGCGTCCCCCCAAAGACTGGTAGATCGTGTCGCCCAGTACCAACGGCGGACCGCCTGGCGCTGAGGTTGACGATTGTTGCCATCGCCACGCGAGTGGGGCTGGCCCGTCGAATTGTGCCGAGGCAACGCTCGCTAATGTGAGCGCGGCTAAGCCGACGGCTAATGAGAGCATCTTCTGCATCTGTGCTTGTGTCTCCACCTCCCAGAACAAATCCTGGGACTCGAACCATTTTAGTCACGCCGACTGAGGTTTGTCTACCAGCAGTTCGGCCATACTTCGGACGCGCGGCGCCCTTCAGTCGTCACGCTAATATCGATGGAAGCTACGATTCTCTGCTATCACAAGGTCGGAACGGCTATAAATGAGGGTAGAAGGCTCAATATTGAGCCTTCTAGGCTCCATTCACACGTTCGTTTTTTTTCTCGAAAGAAATGCAATTTTCTTTGTGCCGGAGAGCTTTTTGGCCCATGGGAGAAGGGAATCGTCTGCTTCACCTTCGATGACGCTTATGCTTCGACGATGGTTCACGCTCCTTCGATATTCGAGGAGTTTGGGGCTCGTGCCACTTTCTATGCCGTTCCAGGGAAAGTCGGCGCGACTTCCGACTGGGACGGAGACCTCGCGCGCCCACTTGCCGACTGGCAGATCTTGCGAGAAATCCAAGCTCGGGGCCATGAAATCGGCAATCACACATTCAATCACGTGCACTTGTCTGGCCTGTCGTCAGAGGCACAATGGGACGAGATCGTCTCGGCCCACCAACGTCTCTTGGACGAGGGCATCAAGCCGCGAAGCTTCTGCTTTCCGTACGGCGACCACGATAGAAGAACGATCGACCAACTTGAAAAAGCTGGATATGCAGTAGGTGTCGCTCTCGGAAAGAGGCCTGCCCATAGCCACGAAAACCGCCTAAGCCTTCCTCGAGTCGTTGTAGCCTATAGCGACGTGCTGCCCATGCTCCTCTACAAGCTAAAGCTCAAACCGCGATTCCGCCGCTCTTCCAGCCGTAGACCGAACTGACGCACTCCTTGAGCATCGCGAAGGTAAGATGGCTCAAACATGTCGGATGACAAACGCGAGGACGTTGCGCCGCTCACGCAGAAAACTCGTTTATTGCGCTTAGTAGGAGTCGTCCTTTTTACATGTCTTGCAGTATGGATGCTCTGCCCGGTTCTTACCTCGGTTCATTTAGAGGCATTTTCGGCCGAACTCCAATCGATGGCGATCCAACTTAATGCGCATGGTAAGCATGGGTTGACCCTCACGGAGCAGGCGTACCCGATCACGACGGAGTTCCTTTATATGAGCCGCAGTGGACTGGTTGACGCCCTTCAGTGCCTCATGAGGTTGACGGGAAGTACAGGCGACGGCGTGTTCCGCCTACTTATGTTGATCAGCATGGCGGTTTTCGTCGTCAGTAGCCTGAGTGTGGCCAGGCGGTTCAGCAACGAGCCGCTCGCACTGCCCTTTGCGGTTTTTCTCCTGACGCCTGGCCTGCTGGAAATCGGTTTCTTCTTTTCAGACAACCTTCCCTCGGCCGCATTGGCGATCTTGGCGCTTGCGATTGTCCCCCGAAAAGAGTCCGCCACTGCCATTTGGATTGCGATAGGGGCTCTATGGGCTGCCGCAATCCTAGTGCGGTTCGACGCAGTATTTATCGCGCCTGCGCTTGGAATTTGTCTGTTGCTTGAAAAGCCCCGACCAACTCTATTTGCCTTACGAACAGGCGGCTTCGCAATCGGAATCGCCGTAACACTATTCCTGGCTCAGGCACTTACACCGTTCAGAATCGGTGACTCGCTTCAAATCACCCGGCTTTTTGGAGGGCTTCACGAGCTTGTGTTGACTCCAGAGCGTGCAGAAGAAGTGCGGATTGGCTTCTTTGGAGTGATCACACCGATCTTGGTGGCTGTCGGAATCTTTAGGAATTGTAGGACCCGCAACTGGCGTTGGATCGTGGGTCTAGTCGTTCTACCTGTGATCTTCTATCTTTATGTACTCCCGAAGACGCTTGAAATTCGCATGTTCCTGCTCCTTGGAGCTCCTGCATTGCTCATCCATGGAGCAACCGGACTGAAAGTGATCTGGGAGCAACGATCCTCGAAGGTCGTATGGCGCCAGGTGATTGCGCCTGCAGTGGCTGCCCTCATCATCTATGTTCTGCTAGGCCCGGTAACGTTGAGCATGCGCGATGGACCCAGAACTGCCTATGGCAGAATATGGGCTACGTTTGTGTGGCTCGAGTGGCAACGCAACGTAGCAGATGGCATGAGCGACTTGGATCAGGTCGTATCGTCGATTCAGCCTGGAGAGACCATTTTGGCGATTAGCAGCCACTACAATGCCGATGGCTACTTTAGACTCCGCCTTCTGGAAGATGGGTACAAAACACTTCCGTCCGAACAAGCGGACAAGTTGTATCCTGGAGCCTCCGAGGTGCTTCAAAAAGGAGACCGAACCGTACTGCATCTGAGGTGTCAGGCTCCCTATCTTATTCTCTCGCACCTTTTCAGGCAATCAGAACCCTATGCGCAAGCCCTTCAGATAAAGCTGGGGTTGGATGCCACGCCACCTCAATCTTATGGTCGAGCCGTCTTGTTGAATTGGGGACAGACTCCCGGAATGTTTTGGCCGGTACTCGATCCCAAAGATACTCCACCGTGGATGACGACCTATCCCCAGTATAGGTTGGTACCCATTAAGGCGCGAACGTTTGACGGCAAAATCGAAGTGCAACCGCTGTCAAAGGGCCAGGTCGAAGGCCTAAGGCAAAGCGCAACGAACGAAGTCAATCATGCTCAACGGGTTGCGCATACTTGGAAACCCATCAAGTCCCGCAGCGAGTTGCGAAACATATTTGCGTGGCGTTTCGGGCCTGCGCCGTAACAGAGGTGACCCTTGCTTGAGAAGCGTCTAGACGATCACAGATCTATTGAATCAGGCCCAGGTCGCTTCGACCGCTTGGTCGAATTGGAAAGCGTGATCGTCAATGGGAGATGCTTTGGGCTGCAAATAGGAGATTAAGTAAGAAAATTGGAATCTAACGGCGAAAGAAGAACCGATAAGATCCTCCTCTTCATTCCGGCTTACAATTGCGCTCCTCAGATCGTGCGCGTTCTTCGAAAACTGAACGACATACCGGTCGGCGCCTTTTATGAAGCGCTGGTACTCGACAATCAGAGCCGGGATGAAACCGTTCAAGCCGCGTTGACCGTCATGTCTGAAGTCGCATCCATGCCCGTTACCATCGCCAGGAACAGCCGCAACTATGGCCTCGGCGGCTCTCACAAGTCGGCATTTCGTTATGCGCTCGATCATGGTTTCACCCACGTCGCGGTGTTGCACGGAGACGACCAAGGAAGCCTGGTGGACCTGCTTCCCGTGCTTCAGTCGGGACTCCACCTTCGCGCCGATGCGTGCCTCGGCTCTCGCTTTATGGGCGGCGCAAAAACCAGTGGCTATTCGAGGTTGAGAATCTTAGGGAATCATTGTTTCAATCTTCTTTTCTCACTCGCGTTGAGGCAACGTATTACCGATCTCGGATCGGGACTCAACCTCATCGGTCGAACGATCTTTTCCGATCCAAGCGTTTTGCGTTATTCGGATGATCTCTGCTTTAACCACTACCTCTTGCTCAATCTAGTCGACAAGGGTCGAAGGTTCGAGTTCTTCCCCATATCCTGGCGTGAGGAGGATCAGGTCTCCAATGCAAGGCTCGTTTCGATGACCCTAAAGATGTTAGCGAACCTACGCGAATACCTGTTCCGACGCAAGCGATTTCGGCTAGACGATCATCGAAGCACCCCGGTCGCTGAGTACACCTTTGAAGTGATGGGAAAAAACCAACTCGGATTGAACGAATCATGAGCGTCGGTCTCGTAATGCCGATGGCGGGCCGAGGATCTCGATTTGTCCTTGAGGGGATTTCAGAGCCCAAACCGCTTATCGACTTGGGAGGCAAGCCATTCTTTTGGTGGGCCGTCGAAAGCCTGCGTCGCGCAACCAAGGTTGAGGAAATGGTGTTTGTGGTGCTCGAGGACCATGAGAAGGACTTCGATATTTCAAGCCGAATACATCGTTATTACCCGGACGCGAAAGTTATTTGCATTCCTGACGTCACAAGCGGTTCCGCAGAGACCGCGTCGATCGGTCTTGAGGCGATCAAGGGATCTGGCCCGGTCGCCATCAACGATTGCGACCACGCATTCATTGCCGAAGGCCTCGATCAAACCCTGACCGCGCTTGAGGGCGGATCGGCAGCGGCACTGCTCTCCTTCCGATCGAGCAACCCGGGATTTTCATACGTCCAATTGGACGGCAAAGATAGGGTATGCGGCACTATTGAAAAGCAGGTGGCGAGTCCTTTCGCGATTGCGGGTTGTTATCTTATTCAATCGGCATCCGTCTTTCAGCGACATTACCGGAGTTACCGAGAATTCTGCGCATACAGCGAGCTTTTTATCAGTGGAATCTATAACGAGATGCTTCGCGAGAGCCAAACGATTGAGTTGAACGTCCTTAAAGAGCACTTCCCATTTGGAACGCCGGAGGAATATCGAGCGATAAGGGAGCCGATGCTTGAGAGATTGAAGGAGTGGGCTTGAGCGGCGTCTGGGACACGCACCGCTTTTGGTTGTTTGTCGCCTCGATCGCTCTTCTGATCATGGGGAACGTATTACGCGCTGCGCGAATGACGTTGCTCTACCCCAGCAACTCCCGCGTCCGAGGGTTTGACCTTCTGCTAGGCCTTACGTTGGGCTACAGCGTCAACGCCCTGGTTCCTGCCCGCCTCGGAGAATTGGTTCGAGTTCTCTACGTGGGCAAACGGTGTCAAATTCGCTATGCCTACGTGGCGGCAACCGTGATCTGCGAGCGGTTGTCGGACGCGCTTGTGCTGGGTTTACTTTGCGCGTTTTTGCTGCCCTTCAATATCTTGCCCAGTTCGATGGCAGAATTGGCTCTTAGCTTCCTCGTGGCGTGTGCATCCGGCATTGCAATTGCCTTCCTTACCAAGGGTTCCCGCTTGATGCGCCTAGCGGTTTGGAAGGGTGCCTCCATTTTCAATGTGGGGCTCTGTTACGGTTTTCTCGACCTGGTTTGGAGCTATTCGGAACTGGTGACGAGTCGCCAAATGCTGCGTTTCCGATTTCTTCTCCTAACCTTGGCCATGTGGGTTTTCTACGGCTTCTCCTACCTCGTTTTTGGGTTGGCGGCCCGCGCCAGCCTGGCGGTAGTCGCCTTTGAGATGCTCGGCCGCCCCCTACACTCCATGTGGGATCAGGCGATTCAGGGTCGCCTCGCGCGGGAACAGGTCCTCTTCTTGGGTTTTGGGGTTGTCCCCGTATTTGCGATCCTCGCTTTTGGGCTCCTCAGGGAGAGAAACACGCTCATGCGCGTATGCAGCGCGCTGGTACGGGGCCACTTCAAGACGTGGGATGCAGGGGCGTCGCTGGTAAGCGAACACTTCAAAGAACATTCTGAATACGACTTCTTTCTAGCCTCAATTTTTGCCGAAGACGACCAGCGAGTAAGCGGATTCGGATTGAATGCGATCGAGGATGCAGTCGTTCATCGAATATTCCAAGGCGGGTCTGGTGCGATCACCGCCCTTGTGGAGTCAGATACCAAATTGATGATCCGAAAGTTCGCCATCGGCGACTTGATGGGGAAGCTCGAACAGCAGGTCGAGTGGCTCGATCAGCATCACGCGGAGCTTCCACTTGTAGAGATCGTGGGCGAGCGGGTCGACAAGGCATTCTATCGCTACGACATGCCCTACTCGCCAAGTGCAAATGACTTTTACGACATGATCCATACTGCCCCAATCGAGCAGAGCAGCGTCGTTCTGACCGATGTGATCACGACGATAAATGCCTTCCACGTGAAGACTGCCCACGGAATGGCTGACACGGAAGTCTTGGATCGATACTGTGCCCAAAAAGTGCTCAAGAACGTGGATACCGTCTTGGGCTTTATCTCCGAACTTATCCCTGGGGAGCGGTATCGATTAAACGGAAGCGACTACTCTCTCTCTGACTGGCATCGCATTCAGGACGTCGACTGGTTGCGGAGCCAAATGCGCGATCGCCAAGTCAGCCAGATTCACGGCGATCTCACTATCGAGAACATCATTGTGGACCCTACCCACCCGCACGGCTGGTACCTGATCGACCCCAATCCGGGGAACATTTTCGACTCGCCCTTCATCGATTGGGCGAAGCTTCGACAGTCCTTGCATCTTGGTTATGAGGGGCTGAACAAAGCCGCGACCTGCACCTTGAATGGTAACGAGCTGTCAATCGCACTGACGCGATCTCACGCTTACGACCAACTCAACGACCTGTTTGAGACCGTGCTCGCCAATCTGATCGGCCCCCAATCTCACCAGGAAGTCCGTTTTCATGAGCTTGTTAATTATTTGCGGCTCACCCCCTACAAGATCCGCCAGAGCCCCTCGAAAGGGTTGACCTTCTTTGCCTGCACCAGCATCCTTTTAGCTTCCTATTTGAGGGACTACAATTGAGCGAACTGCGCGCCGTGATGGTGGATCTCGACGGGACCCTTGCCCGTACTTCCGATTCGAACTGGCTCGCGTACTCTCTGGCACTCAAGGAAGCCGGATTGGAGCTTTCCCCGCAAGACGTCCAAGCCCGAGCGCAGGCACGAAATTGGCGCGCTTTTCTACCCGAACTGCTTGCCGAAACCGGAATAAGTGCGGCCGACGTCGTACATCGCAAGAAGGAGATCTACCGTTCGATGCTCGACACAGTAGAAATCAACTGGGCTCTGGTGTCGATGCTCCGCGCGTGTCGGACTCAGATGAAGACCGCACTGGTGACCACTGCATCGGCCGAAAGCGTGTTTACGCTCCTGGCCATTCATAACTTGAGAGGGCACTTTGATACGATTGTGACCGGCGGCGACGTTACACATCACAAACCACATCCTGAGGCATACACCCTCGCGGCCGCCCGTCTGGGCGTCGATCCTTCCCAATGCCTGGTTTACGAGGATGCCGACGAAGGAGTCGCTAGCGCCACCACGTTCGGCGCACATGTGATACGAATCGTCTTTTAGGGAGAAAGTCAGGCTGACGGCGATCCTGTCAAGCTGGGACAAGCCTTCTCGCGTATTCAATGACCGCGTCCAGTCCTTTCTCAATGGGGGTTTCCGCTTTCCAGCCAAACTCAGCGAGCGTTTTAGTCGGATCGCCGATCGCGCTCTTATGAACTTCCTTTGCAATCCTGGACCGATCAAACCGATACTCGCCGGTGAAGAGATCGGGATACTTGTCCCAAAATGTGTTCGGATCGCTCCAGGTGATTTCACCCCGGAAAGAGGTTATCTCGGTCATCAACTTCAACAGGTCTGGCACGCTGTAGCCTTTGCCCGAGCATAAATTGAAAACCTCTCCTCGATACACATTTGCCGAGAATGCCATGTGAGTCAGGGCGTCCAGCAGATCCTCCGAGTAAACATAGTCCCGCGTGGCTTCCGATTTATTGAACAAGACGAGCGGCTGATTGAGGACCATCTGCCTCGCCACATAACTCGTAAACGGAGGAGAGACCCGCCGAATATCCTGGTGCGCCCCGTAGACGTTGAAGAACCGTGCAACGACTACGTCCAGCCCATAATTCTTGGCGTAACTTCGGCAGATCGATTCACCGACAGCCTTTGTCGATGCGTAGGTGAGATCCGGACTTACCGGATCCGCCTCGCAGAACTTGTCCGCCTGGTTGTTCTCATAGACCGCCGAAGTCGAGGAAAACACGACTCGACCGACTCCCGCCCGGCGGGCTAAATCCAGTACGTTGGCCGTTCCAACGACATTGATATCATAGGCTGCAGCCGGGTTCTGCTCGCAAACTGGCAAAGAGGAGATCCCAGCAAAGTGAAAGACAATCTCCTTACCCGCCATCTCATTCGCAAGTTCGCCGTCACGGATATCCCGGCAAACAAAGTTCCGGGGTACGACCCCGTCGACGACGAGGTTGTCGAGGTAACCGAAACTCAGGTTGTCGACGAGGGTCACTTCATGTCCCAGCATCGAAAGCCTTCTACCCAACTGCGAACCGATGAACCCGGCGCCGCCCGTTATTAAGATCTTCACCGTATCTAGCCTACTACGGAAGAGATCTTGAGTTAATGCGACACTTCGGCCTCGCTTCGAATATCGCCTAATCTCCTATGTGAACTATGAATGCGCACGGGCAGCACCCGTGGCTGCTCAACATGAGCATTTTCAACTCGGGATGGCTTGTCAAATCGTGAAAATGTGCACGCGCCTGCCATGCCAACTCTCAGCAAATTCCGGAAATATAGGAATTGCGATTCTGAGCAGACGCTTCGCGTGTGGTTTCGGACAGCAGAAAAACTGCTTGGACGAAGTTTCCTGACGTTCGCAGGCAGTTCAGAAGCGCCGACGAGGGGGGGAACGATCTCTTCAATATCTAAAACCGATCCATTCATTCGCTCAACAAATCGACTAGTAGCCTGCTTGTCGTGCGAAACAAATCTAGCACCTATAGTCCTTGGCAGGTCGTTGGCGTCGGGGCCGATTGTAGTATCGGGCTCTGTGATGCTGCCAGATTTGGTTTCCGTGACCACGTCTCGTCCCTCATCTGTCACGATTACTTGGACCTAGGAAACCTTCATGTGCTACTCCGTCTATTTCTCCACCGACTCCAGTGAGGATCTTGCGAAATCGCCCTCGGTGTTCTACAGCGTCTGCCCATTTGAAGTGGAGTCAGACTCTCAGGTTGTGGACTTGCTCGGCTACACCCAACGACGGTTCCTAGAGTCGAGGTACGGAGGTTGCAGTTGCCATTTTCGCCATTCGATGACAGAGGAATTCGGGCCCGTGGAGGACTGGGATCCAGAAGATGCCGACGATGTAGAGGCGACTGAACACTTTTACGATCTTCTTAGCCGCATCCTTGCTGAAGGCCACCGTCTAGACATTGTCGACATTTGGACAGACACGCCAGTCCAAGACGTCAGATCGATTGACGTCTTCCTACATCGATTACCGCGCGATCAATTCAGGTTTCTTGAAGGGATTCGCTTCGAGTTGAAGCCTTAGCCTTCGAGACTTGATGTCGGCAGGTTCCGTTGCATTCCAACTACTCCGATGATTCCATCGAGATTCCAGAAGACGTCCCGCGCTCACATAGCTCTGAAGATACTTGCCGAATATCGCACTTTCGTGTGCCGAGCAGGCAGCGCTACAACGACCGGGCGCTCTTACACGATAGGAATCCTAGTTGCCGTTGGAGTTCCTTGGCTAAAATCCTCCGCTTACTCGTCGTGTATCAGAAGAGTGCCAAGTTCGGCTGTTTGGGTCCCTTTGGTGTTCCACGAGGGCCGTTCCAGACGTTGGACCGGTGATGGCGGCCTCCGTAACTGACGTAGATAGCCTAGTTAGGAGAAGGTCTGCCTCGGTGCAACCGACCTTTGAGAAACTGAATCGGTCAGGCCATTTCTGGCGAAGGAGAGACTCGGCGCAGGTCTCTTCGGTTCCGAACTCGTCTAGAAGTGCATGATCGTTCTTTGAGAAGTCTTATTCGATCAAACTTGACCTAAGTCCATCTTCATGAAATTCGTGCACGCTGCATTCGCGAAAAATGTGACGATTTCGCTGGACGAACACTTACTCGAAAAGTGTCGTGAGTTTGCCAGCAGCCAGGGCAAGTCGTTCAACGAACTCCTGCGTGATTTGTTGCGAACATCGGCAGGAGCGGTTACAGGAGCCTGGGATTACGCTGATCGATTGCACGTGGGGCTCGGGCCCAGTTCCAAATCGCGAGGCGCGAAGTGCCCGCAGACAGAGCTTTCATCGACTCAAAAGATCCTTCTGTAAGCCAATCTCGAAGCCGATCTGCGGAAGATGTAGATCGCGTTCCATTCGGAATGGGACTTCGCAAAGTTTCGGTTCAAATCAGAACGGTCCGATGGCCCAGTTGGGTGGTCCGTCAAGGAGTCGGCATAGCCCTTCGAACGCCGACTCTCCCAGCACCTCGATCCTGCCGCCCTTCCGCAGCGACTTCAAGCACAAAGCACCCATGTAGGCCTGCGAAAACGCCTGGATATCCATTCGAAGCTCTGGCTCCTTAGAAACGGGCTGCGCGAAGACCACGCCTCCCTCGATCGTCACCTGCCAAGTCTTGGTATTCCAGGAGGCAACAGGGTCATGAATCTCCACGATAACGGCTTCGCTGACGTCTGTCTCAGGACGGAGAGCCGCAAGCGCGACGGCAACATCCACGACTCGGCCAATCATCGCGGGCCGGAGTGTGGTTTCGATCTCCCTGTCCATCACTTGCAGCCATAAGCCGTCATTGTCGGGAGCTTCCCATGTGATCGACTTCGTTTGCATGTGGAATCGGCGAAGCAGACCCAAAAGCTCGCGTTGGGCCGACGGGCTAACGGTCAAGAACTCCGTAAGTGAAACTTCCTGGCCATTTCCACCACTGAAGACAAGATAACCCTCGATCCCGCTGTCCCCCTGGTAGAGATAAGAGTAAGTGGCCTGCTCCTTCGTATCGCCAAGCACCAGGTTCCACTCCCCGGCGTCTCGAACCGCCATGCCCCGATAGTCCCTGGCGAAACGCCCATACATCGTCTGGATGCCTGGAATGTCTGCTTGCATCGCCGCACGCACCCTGTCGGTCGCCGGTACCGTTGGAAGAACCCGGGTGGCCGCCCGGTAGGTGCGGGAGGCGCCCATCCACTCCCATCCAAGACATCGATAGTAATCGTAACTGAACGGCGTAAGGGTTACGAAGACTTGCCCAGCCTCTCGCATATGCTCCAGCATATGGCAAAGTACCGCGCTTCCGTAGCCCCGTCCTCGGGCGGCGGGCCGGACGGCAACGGACGAAATATAGGCGGTTGGGAGGATCACCTTCGGTCCGTAATGCAAGTGATTGTCGAACATCTGGAAGCCTGCCTGCATCCTGGTTCCATCCCAAAGCCCAAACCGGACAATTCGGTGTAGAAATGCGTCATTTCCTTCACGCAAAGGCGCCAACTTGCTGAACGTCCCCGCTTGGAATGCCTCCAACCAAATATGGTCCGCCTCCTCGTTCTCAGCACCGGTTACCCTACGAATATCGATCATAACCGCCTCGAATCAAGCCACCGCTACCATCACTCACCGGGCCATCTTAGCAAACTTTCAAGGCGCGCGCCAATTGCTCGGAGTTGTTTTGGAAATTGTATGCGGCTTGGCATAGGGGCGGCTCGGTCGTCAGCACCGCTCTGACGTCCGGCGCACATGAAGCGCAGCGAATGGAAGGGTGTCTTTTCGCCTCTGCACCCAAACTCGCCGCACCGTAGTTTTGCCTCCCCGGTGCGATGGCACGATATATTTGCGCTCCGGTAACATGCTTTTGTATGCATTTACTGCTCGCGGAAAGCAGTTGTGGACCCTTCCCTCACGAATCGGAGACTCTTCCGATGTGCTTGGTTCAGGCTCGATCGGTGCAGACGGACTTCTTTATATCGGTGGAGAAGGGCTTACCGCGATCAAGTGAAAAGTCAATAGGTGCAAACATAGCTTCGAGTAACCTTGCCTGGAGCTCAATGTCATGAGTTCGAACTGTAGGCGATGGCTGGAAGTGATAGCGAGCCCCTATTCGAGTTTTGCATTGCTCGATTCACCCGCAGACTATTGGGGGCTCCATCCCGACTTTGACGGCATGACAACAAGAGTCATCGGGAGCCCATCAAAACTAAGTTGAAGGAGCGACCCAATTCTACGAATCGGTCATTGCAAGCGCGAGGAAAATCGAAGCTGGCCTGCTTGTCTCCGTACCAGAAAGGCAACCATTGGACGGCAATCACCTTTTGGAACGTTTTCATTCGCAAAGCCGGGCATCCCCCATCTCGATCTATGCGTTGCCAATTGAAAAGAGGACCCAAGGAAGGTCACGTCCGAGGACAAGTACAGGTCGCTTTTCGCCGAGACTGGCATCGTATCCGATGAAAAGTATCTGTGGGACTCGTACTCAGAGGGAATAGTGGTGGCTCCATCTGCCGCCGCACAGTACCCTAGGCACTCGGTCACACAAGACTTGATCTTGAACTCGCCGCAGTGAGCATCGGGTCCAAGATCAAGTCTGTTTGGATTGGACTTAGAAATCCAAGAAATGTAGGTTACGTTAAGCCGGACGGCTTGGCAGTACCCGAAGTAACAACAACCGGGCGAGAGGGAGATTCTCTTGCCCGGGGTTAGCGCAAAATGAGTCATGTTCGCCCACACGATCGCTCTCCTTCTTGCGGCTCTATTCGTCGGTCAGACGCCCAAGCCGCCCGAGTCCAAGTACGATGCGAATCGCGAGGTCACCGTTTATTCGACCGGCGATGTCCATACGGCAGGCTATTCAGGCTATGGAGCCCAGTTTGAGTTTCCGGGCAAGACGCCTTCGGCCCCGTCATCGATTTCCATCGGTTTCGGCGCCCTGCGCCTAACCCATGGTCTAGCTCCGGATAAGGACCAGACTGTGCTTCACTGGAACGATGTGAAGGCGATCTCCTTGGATTTTGGAGGAAAGACGCTGGAGTTCCCCGCCAAGCATGCGTTCAATGTAAGCACCAATCCACAGGTGACCATGTTCCTCGGGCGCGCGTTGGAAGAATCCCTTTCCATCTCGATGACACCCTCCCAGTTCCGGAACCTTGCCTCTACGGACTCCATCCGAGTTCAGCTCGGAAAGGATGTCCAGATCATCAAGGGCAAGAGCTTGGGGCCCCTAAAGCGACTTGCCGCCTGCATTCAGGAACCCTGACAGTCTTGGTTTCCCACAGACACGGAGACAATGATTCTTCTTGGGGCGACCTTCCATCGGCTGGTTCATGTCAGCGATTTTGACAACACTCCCGTTTTGATCACGCCGGGTTGTCATTCCCTCATCCAATTCATCATGAATCAGGCCTTCTGCATCCGAAATCGAGCCGCACGGTCCGAGACGGGGGGCTCATGCCGAGAATTCTTGCGCCAAGCGCACTTTAAAATGCAATAAAAAGGTTGCGCATCTGTGGATGCTTTAGTATAATGCAACTCAGAGGTTGCACATGAGTTTAAGTATCCAAGACAGCATTGAAAAGGAAATCGTCGTTCGCGCATCGAAGGAGCGGGTGTACGCAGCGCTTACAACGCCCGACCAGTTAGCGAAATGGTTCCCGATCGGGGTCGAAGGCACGCTCGATGCCGGTGACAGGCCGGTCTTCGACTTTGGCGAGTACGGCAAATTTAAGATCTTTGTGGTCGCAGCAAATCCGTACGACTACTTCGCCTATCGGTGCGTGCCGGGAAGCGTTTATTGCCCCCAAGGCTTTCTGGGCGACGTGCTGGAGCACCCTAATACTTTGGTCGAGTTCACACTGGAAGCAGTTGCGGGAGGCACTAGGGTCCTCGTCAAGGAGAGCGGTATCGCGGCTCTATCGGCAGAGATTATCGAGAAGACGCTTGCGGGCAACGACGCCGGATGGAGTTTCATGATCAATCGCTTGGAGGAGTATCTGAACAACGAGTAATGGCAACAGCAGAGATCTTTCGCGCTCTGGGCGATCCGATTCGCTTGGAGATGGTGCAGCGGCTCACGCGCGGCGGCCGCTGCACCATCACGACCATCTCTGAGGGTCTCGGCGTGACGCGCCAAGGCGCTCGCAAGCACTTGCAGGTGCTTGCCGACGCGCGGGTCGTCGCCTTGCAGCCGGAGGGCCGCGATGTCTTGGTGTCGCTGGAGCCGGAGAGCCTGGATCAAGCCAAGCTCTTTATCGCCGAGATCGAGCGCCGCTGGGACGCTCGTCTGGATGCCTTGAGGAGGTTCGTGGAGGAATAGCCGGCCAAGTTACTTGGCCAATCCAATTCACGATCCCGGTAGGGAGCCACAAGGGGAATTCCCCAAGAATCATCAAAACACAGGTTTTGTCACCTACAAAGTTGACAGCGCACATGCCGGAAACCTGAAACGCGGCTCGCATCGCCGGTACAGCCACGTTCATCACACTGTGAGAGTGACGTACACTCAACCTTGATTCATGCTCTTTGCACTCGCGTTCTTGGTTGGACATCTTTTCGCGCCGTTTCGGCACAACTACGACCTCAAGAACGTGCTATGGCGACTTTCTTTCTCGCTTGAGGAGAGGTCGATCGCGGGCGACGTGACGAACACGCTGACCCTCCTCGAAAACTCGCCGACGATCCAACTTCACTGCAACGACCTACAGATTGCCAAGGTCACGGTTGGCGGAAGCGACGCCAAATTTGTTCACGAAGACGGCGTGCTCACGGTGAACCTGCCCCACCCCGGCCGGACCGGCGAGACGCTCGACGTACGCGTTGTCTATTCGGGCCACCCTGGCGGCGGCTTCTACTTCGTACCCGGGTTCCGTGCGTTCCCCGCCAAAACGCCGATGGTCTACACCCAAGGCGAGTTCACCGATAACCGCAACTGGCTGCCGACCTACGACCTGCCCGACGACAAAGCAACCAGCGAATCGTTCATCACAGTGCCCAAAACGTGGACCGCGGTATCGAACGGCCGGCTCGTGGAAGTAAGGGAGACCCCGACGTCCAAGGTGTTCCATTGGAAGATGGAGCAGCCTGCCTCCACGTATTTAATCTCGTTGGTCGCAGGCGAGTATGTGCAAGGTCACGACGCCTGGCACGGCATCCCGGTCGACTACTACGTGCCACCGGGACTGGAGGCGGAAGGCAAGGCTGCGTTCGCCGACACACCGAAGATGATCGATTATTACTCCAAACTGACCGGCGTGGATTATCCCTACGCCAAGTTCTCGCAGGAGGTCGTGGCCGAGTTTGGGATCGCGGGAATGGAAAACGTGTCCTGCGTTACCCTCACGATCGACGCCCTCCGCGGACTTGGAAACGAAAAGGTAAGGGACACTTCCGGCTTGGTTGAGCACGAACTGGCTCATCAGTGGTTTGGCGATCTCGTGACGTGCGAGACGTGGGATCACGAGTGGATCAATGAGGGCTTTGCCTCCTTTCTGCCCCTCTTCTACCTGAGGTCCACGGAGGGAGAGGATGCCTACGACTGGGCTAGGTACTCGACATTCGAAAGCGCGATCGATAGTTTCGGCGCGCGGAACCGCAAAGAAGTAGCCGGGGGAATCGGCTCCATAAAGCCGCCCCAGCTCAGCGTGGGCTCAATTTATGAGGGGGGTGCTAGCCGGATGCTGATGCTGATGCACCAGTTGAAGGAAGTTCCCTTCTGGCAGGGAATTCACCGCTTCCTCGTAGACTACTCGTTCAAGTGCGCCACCACCGACCAGTTCTTCCAGAAGATGTCGGATGCCTGTGGCATGGATCTGTCGCCATTCCGAATGCAGTGGTTCCAAAGCCCGGCGCCTCCCTCTATTTCGGCAAGAGTCGCCGATGGGCGCCTCACGCTTTCCCAGCTTGCGCCGTTCTACTCGCTCGACCTTCCCGTCTGGTTCCTCGACGGAGAGACATGGGTAAAGCAAACGATCCGCCTCGACGGCCGCGAAGCAACCATGCCGCTCGGACCGATGGCAGGAAAACCGTTTCTCGTCGACCCGGAAGTCTGGACCCTCACGGAGCTGAAGTACGACGCCGGCTTTTCGCCGACGGACATTGCGGCCCTCTACCGACATGCGCCCAACACAGGGCAACGGGGCCGAATCGTCCGCGAATTCTTCGATCAGATTCCGGTCGCTGAGCGGATCGAGCTTGCGCGAAGCGAGACGTATGCCCCGCTCGTTCAGCAGATTCTCGACAAAATCGGGGCTGAGGGCGCCGCATTCCTGTTGGAAGAGACTCGTCACACGGATGATCGGGTTGTGATTACCACTCTCTATCGGCTCGCCGGGCTTCCCCGCCTTCCTGGCCCCGAATTCCGAACCAGGGTTGAGGAACTGATGAAATCGGCGAAAGTCGAAGCGGTGCGCGAGATCGCGGCACGCGTGTTGCTTAAGTGGACAACCACCGACGGCTCTGTTGCCGCGCAGGTGTATCGAATGACTGCTTTCGACGACGACTTCCGACGGGCTGCTTTCGATTGGTGGGGGAACCGTGCCCCCGACGAGGCCCGTCGCCGTGCCCTACTCGTGCTTGATCACCCGGACAACGAGCCGCTGCTGATAAAGGCGATCCAAATCCTTGGCAAAGTAAAGGACACCCCGGGCACTTCCCGCGCGTACCGTGCGCTCACCCAACTGTCCCAGGGCCAGCCCGGCCCTGCTCGCGACGCGGCTAACCAGGCCATCGACCAACTCAAGAAGGGCTGACGGCGTTCGCCAACCACGGCAACTCGAGATGCCTCGGATGGTCGTCATGGCCACTTTTCAGACTTTTGCCGACTGAGGGCGTCGATCAACCTGCGAACTGGTGATCTGATTGAAGATCTTTCGACAGATTTCGGTTCGATTCTCCTGGGACGATTCCTAATCTAAGCCAGTTGGAATGATCACAATTTGGGCATTCGAGGCGAAGATCAATCATTCAGCGCTTGTGGAGCGGATCGCGCGGCATGGAAAGCCACTTGCCTGGATTGCGCCTGTCGATCCCCGATGACGGCGACGGGGGATCGGATTTCGAATCCGAGACTGGATCGACAGACTTTCTGACCCAATTTGACTTTATTTCTCACAATGAAAAACTGGCTGCCCGTCTTGGACCGTCTTCATACCTCTATCAGGCTGACTATCGAAGTTTCGTCTTCCAAGTCAACACAGTAAACCCCGACCCCACCTCCGATCAGTCGCCAGTTTTCGAGTTACGCGGAATCTACATCCATTGGCGCGGAAGCCAATTCATAGGTGCGGTATCAAACCCAGCACAAATCCGATCTTGCGCGTATCGAGTGCCGAGTGGCAAAATGACTCATGCGCCGCCTTCTGTTTGCCACGTTCATCTGTGTTTGGGCCACCTCCGCCATGGCGGAGATTGATTACCGGGTTAAGGTTAATTCGACGGAGCACCGGTTCGAGGTCACGATGTCCGTGCCGATATCGGTGGCGGGTGCGCTCAACGTCCAGATTCCCAATTGGTCGCCGGGCGCCTATTTTCAGCGCGACGGCGGACAGAGCGTCCATGATCTCACGGTAACCGACGCTTCGGGGACTGCGCTGACCGTCACTCATCCGAGCGGCAATACGTGGGAGATCGCTGCGACCGCGCCGGGGGCGGTGACGATCAAATACTGGACGCCGACCCGAGGCGGCGGCTTTGGGGGCGGTGGACGCGGACCGGCAGACGACAGCTACGTTCAGCTCTCGGGTCCGTCGGTCTACCTTTACGTGGTCGACCGCAAGAAGGAACGATGCAAGGTCACCTTCGACGTACCATCCGGTTGGCCATGTTTGGTGGGGCTGGATCCGGTGTCCGGGCCAGCTAACACTTTCACGGCGCCAACTTACGACGTTCTCGCCGACAACCCGTTGAGCACGGGCCAGGTCAACGTCGAAACCTATAACCTGCGCGGCAGAACCCACACGATCGTTCTTGAGGGTGCGGGCAAGGATCTGATCGACAAAGACTTGATTCTAAAAGACTGCCGCTTCGTGAGCGCGGCGGAGACGGATTTCTGGGGCGGGGCGCCTTACCACAAGTATGTTTGGCACTTCATCGTGACGCCACACGGCCGCGGGGGTGGCGGCCTCGAGCACCTTAGCAGCACGCAAATCACCCTCTCCAGTGACCTGACCCCGGTCACCCTCAGCCTGCTGGCTCATGAATACTTCCACTTATGGAACGTCAAGCGAATTCGGTCGAACGTGCTCGGCCCCTTCGACTACACCAAGCTGCCAAAGACGGGGGCGTTGTGGTGGCTGGAAGGCGTAACGGACTATTACGCCAGTTTGCTGCCCTATCGGTACGGCGCGTGGACCCGACAGCAGTTCTACGCAGAGATCATCCAGAATATGCGGGCGATCCAGAACAACCCGGCTCGGCTGACGGTCTCCGCTAACGACGCCAGCTTGCGCGTAGGTGAGGCGAACGGAGGTCGCGGGAACAGCAACGGCTTCCAGATCAGCTACTACAACCTTGGCTGGCTCGCCGGTTTGTGTCTGGACACCGAGATTCGCAACCAAACCAACGGCAAACACTCACTGGACGATGTTGCCCATGCGCTGTTCAACGAGTGTAAGAACGACAAGCCCGGATTCCAGGAAGGCGAAATCCGAGCGCTGTGCATCAAGTTCGGCGGCCCCGCGCTCGGTCCGTTCTATGATTCGGTCGTGAACCAGCCGGGCGAGAAACCGATCGCCGAACAATTGGCAAAGATGGGTCTCAAACTGGAGACCCACGACGAGGCATATACGGAGGCCGGATTTAATGCAACGCCATCCTTTGGCGGGGGCGGAATTGGAGTGGGTGGAATCCGCGGTCCTGCGGCTGGCAAGCTGGAGCCGGGCGACATCATCACGTCGGTTAACGGAACATCCATCGATGGAAAGGACATGCGAGATGCGATCGGCCTGATTCAGACCGCGATTACCGGAGCGAAGGTCGGGACACCGATCGAACTGGTGGTCAAGCGAGATGGCGCGGACGTCAAAGTGACGATCGATCCGGTTGCCGCAACGCGTCCCATCCACACAGTGGTTACCGATCCCGCTGCGACTCCTGCGCAGAAGGCGCTCGGCGAGGCATGGCTGGTGAGCAAGACTCCATCCGTACAATAGTCTGAGGACGCTGACGATGTAATGCGACTCGAAGCAGCCCTCGGCAGAATCCCGGCCGGGATTCTGCCGACAATCCGTCGCTGTTTGAGGCGGTCACGGGTATCAATCGCCGGATCCCTTGTAAGTTTGACTTACGGCGAAAACAACCCTGTCGACAAAAGGTCAGGTCGTGGCGCCTGGCTCCGTAAGGACCCGATTAGGGCTTCATCCCGGCGACGCGCCCTCTATCAAGCTTGACAACGGCTCGATCGTTCTCACTCCAATGACGCCGAGAAGGTTTGCCGTCACGATAGGCATCGATGCGGCAACTCATTTGCCGGTAGCAACCGCCGAACGCGGGGCGCCTTTGCTCACAAGTGAAGAGGTCGCCGAGATCCTCGCGGATTTTCCATGAGATTCCTGCTGGACGTGAACAGCTTGATCGCGCTTGGGTTTGCGGACCATGCCTTGCATTCCCGGATGGTAGCGTGGATGAAAGCCGATGAAGACGCGGAGATGCTGAGCTGTCCGATTGTCGATCTGGGTTTTGCCAGGATGCTCTCACAAGCAGCCTCGTATGCTTTTTCGGTCGAACAAGCTCGCTCCTTGCTTCAGCAATCAAAAGCGTCGCCTGTTAGACCACTCCGCTTCCATGCCGACGATCGGGATATTTCGCAGCTTCCACGATGGGTGAAGTCCGCGGGTCAAACAACACAAGGCCACCTGATCGATCTTGCGAAAGCGCACGGTTGCAAGGTCGCCACCTTCGACGTCCGCATTCCAACCGCTTTCCTGATTCCTTAGGTTCTGAACCGTCCTTTACCTTCCCCGGCCCAACCCTAGAAGTAGCTGACTATCCTAAAGACTGTTCAATCCTTTTCGATGAAAGCATTTGCCTTCGAATGGAGGAGTTAGGCGATACCTAATAGCCGGCCGATGCCGTTATGTCCCAATCGCAAGTTGCTGCCCGTCGTGGACAGTTTTCAAACCTTGACTGGCCAGCGATGACGAGAATATACGTTGAGATTCGCTCAAATTAGCCCAGTCTTGGCGGGCCATGTGGAGCGGTATCTGTCGGAATTGCCTTGAGAGCTTTCCTCACCAGGCCTTCCAAAGGAGGGCAGGGCAAAAGTAATCGTCAAGTCCCTTGGGTTGGACACCGCAAACAGCCGTCCGGCATCTTGAAATCGCTCCTCTTTAAGCTGCTTGCATCGGAGAACACCATCGATTGGTATGTTGGGGCCATGAATTAACACGCGAACATCGTTTGCCTCGAACTCCGGAAAGATCTCCCCCTTCGTCGTCAACGAGTTCCCGAATACAGCGAACCTCTGATTCGCACCCCCGGCCCTTGCTTTTAATCGCGTCAGGCCTCTCCTTCTGGGTTGATGCCTCAAACGTCGCCCGATTGAGATCGTATCTGACTCCCAGTATTCCAGCCAGTGCCGCTCCGAATAGGATTTCGGGGCGTTTCTCTACCCAATCTGTACCATGGAAGCCATTTTGAACCGATTAGGTTCTAATAATGACTGCCCGCCTGGGATGCAATTCGAACTTTGCTTGGAGCTTAGCTCGGCTTCCGCTAAAGGATGTCAGCCAGGGCGCATCTGAGGTGACTTCTCGGGGCAACGGACGTCAAAAGGTTCGGATCTATGAGTATTGCGTTAGCGCTTTTGGCAGGGTGGATTTGTAAAGGTGTTGAACCGCCGCAAGGCAGGGCGCAGCTTGTGGTCAACGATGCTTGGGTCAATATCGCCATTTGGTCCAAGGATGGATCGCGAGTCGTCACATTCGGCGAAGGCGGTCCGAGGGTATGGGACCCTATCAGCGGGCGAATGCTCTATGCGCTTAAGGGCAACATGTACTATCCGGCCGGGGTACGTCTGTCTCCAGACGGCTCTCGAGTAATCGCATACGGAAAATACACCGGTGTTCCGGAGTGGGACCTCGCTTCGGGAGAGCTTATTCACACCTACGGGAATGTGTACCTCCAGATTAGCAGCGCCTTCTATTCCAAGGACGGCTCCAAAGTGTTTACCACAGACGAGGACGGCCGACTACGGGTTTGGGACGACCGAACGGGCAAGCTCATTGAGGCCGTCGACGGAAAGCGATACCAACCGCTGGCCGGTGATTTTTCGACGGCGGGCTCCTGGATTCCGTCACAAGGCCTGGATGAGCGAAGGATCGATGTGTTCGACCTCCGAACCGGATTCCTTCGATATCGAATCGATAACGCAGACGAACTTGAGGACGAGCCCATTTCCCCTGACGGAAAACTGATCGTCGGGGTAGTCCGTAAGAAAGAGGATTTCCAAGGTGACCGCTGGATTCCGGAGCCGGGACGCGTGCAATTGTCGGACGCTCAAACGGGAAAGGCGATTCGAACCCTAAATGGATCTGTCGACGACGTTTGCGCACCGCAGTTTTCGCCGGACGGACGATTCGTCGCTGCATCCGACATCAGTTCTATAAAGATTTGGGATGCAGCTTCGGGACTACTGCTCCAAGACCTTGGAAACAGGGCCTGGGAGGCACAGGAAATTCGATTCGCGCCGGATGGCAAAACCTTGGCGGCGGGCATGATCGATAAGAGCGTGGTCCTGTGGGATGTTGCGTCCGGAAAACTCCTTCACCGAATGAAGGGACACACGATGAGCCTGCTGACAGTCCGCTTTTCGCCCGATGGTAAGCGGCTATTGAGTGCCTCCAAGGACGGTTCGGCGCGAATATGGGACGTCCGCAGCGGACGCTTGCTCCAAGTACTTAAAGGAATCAGTTTTGAAAACCTTGACGGCCTCCTGAATGACAACGAGAACGAAACCGCTTACAAGCGGGTGGAATACCAGCCCTCGGGTGCGGTCGGCGCCGTTCACGCCCATTCCAAGCGGCCAAGGGCTATCTATGGAGGCGGCTATCTTCAACCTTGGAAGAATGTAAAGTCGCTTTGTCCAAAGGTTCGAGGCTCCCATTTGATAGGGGCGAGACTATCCCCCGATCATAAATGGATGGCGACAAGATCGGATGATGGCTCAGTGCAGGTTTGGGAGGTGAGGAGCGGGAAACTGCTCCACACCCTTGGCGTACAAACCTCGGACGAAGAATTTGCCTTCTTCACACGAGATGGAAGTCGGATCTCAACGAATGACGGAACCTTTCGATTTTGGGACCTCAAGACCGGCAAGCTTCTCTATCGGACGCTTGATTTCCAAGACAAGTCTTGGCTCACGATATCGCGGGACGGACGATACGACTCGTCAGAAGGCGCTCATCCCCGTCATGGACACTTCGTCGTCCGCACGGCTTCCGGCGCGAGTGCGGTTCCGTTTGAGGAGGTTTGCGGGACGCGCTACTTCGTTCCAAATCTTGCAGATCGGATCAATCGGGGAACCTACACGTTTCATTCCTCGAAACAAAAAACTTGGCAATGATCGACATCTCATTGCCGTAGCTTCGAGAAACTCAAGAGTGCTGGCGAACGGAAAAGTTACTAGGTAATTCTGGCCCGGCACTCGGGTTGGTAGAACTTCCCCCTGCGCCGCTTTGCCGAAACACATTGATTCAAGCGACGTCTAGAAGCCGTGCATCGAACACTGCTTTGCCTCGTTCTTGTTTCATCCCTCGCTGCCCGAACGACGGCTCAGGTCGCATACGTGAAAGACAACCGGGTTTATGTCTTGACTTGCGACAGATCAGGACTGCCTCCGAAGGAGTCGAAGCCGGTCAAGGTCTGCGATCTCTGGCCCGACCAAGGCCGACACGTCTTCCAATCGATCGGGTGGGTCGCTCCCGGCAAGATATGGCTCATACGTAGCGTCGAAAGGGAGGGCTTGGCCCCAAAGCAATCGATCTATATGGTCGACGCGAGGGAGCACGCGAAGCCGGTCAAGCTGGCGGACGGAGTTGATCCGGCTTTTTCGCCGAATGGATCGACGATGGCCTATACCTCCTCAGATAACGACGGAGACATCTGGTTGCTTGATCTTGGAACGAAACGGCGTACCCTCAAGGTCAATCATGCGGAACAGCCGGCTTGGTCTGGTGATGGAAAGTCGTTTGTCTATGTCACCCGCGACAAAGATTTTTCCGGCATCGTCACGATTCGAAGTTATCCAGGTTGGAAACTGATCCGCACCCTCCGTCCGCAAGTCTCACCCGTTCTTATCTTCCTTTCCCACGACGCTTCCAAAGCAGCCGTCGAGTTCTCATTGTCCCGTCCAAAAATGGGTCACACGGTATTCGATTTCAAGACGGGTAGCGAGGTCGCTCTTGACGGTCCGGGGCGGTTTGCACCCCCGGAAATAGACGACTGGTCTCCGGATGAATCCCACTTCCTGTCAAGTTACCGAACGATCGACCCAGACAACGATGGCGTTTGGATCAAGAACCAACTTGGGATCAGCAACGTCAAGGGCACTCAATTGACTCTCCTGTCGATCGGCTACCAAGGCCGTTTTGCGGTTGACGGACATCACGTCTTAACCATCACCGATCACAAGACCGGCCTGTTCAACAGGCATGGAGATCTCGTTTGGCAATCGCTTCAAGACGGATCCAAACAGATCCTGGCCCGAAACGTCACCGACTATGCGGTGTTTCGACCACGCTGACAGGTGTACTCGCTGGCGAAGACAAGCCCCGAGAGACAGCTTGGCGCAGCCTGGACATTGCCGGTATCGGCAGGCCGTTGGAGGCGAGTTTCGAACCTGCCCACGATGGCCTGATCATGATAACTCGCGCGCCGCGGTGCCCGCACGGCCTCCCATCAAGCAACCTAGAGGAATCCGGTAGGGATCGTGGGGTCTACTTATTTGTCTCGTGATCAGTTGTCGTCGCTTATGTAGGAAATCAGACACGCAGCTTGAATCTTCGGTCCACCATCAACCATCGCACGACTTCAACGGACGATTCATCCGGCGGCGGGCCGTGGCGCTTAAGTTGATTGTCATCCAGGATAAGCCAAACGTCGTCCGCTTCCTAGCACTCCGGCGTGCCAGCAATGGCTGTTACCCACGCTTCGAGGCACTGGCTAGATTCATCGAAGTCGTTGTCGTCCGTAACCATGCGTATCACAATGGTTTGCATGCCGGGTATCGGGCACCCCATGGACCAATCGGTCGTACTCCACGAGGGTTCCTTCAAACCTGATCATAAGTTCGCGACCGACATTATCGATGACGGTAACAAACCTGTACGTTTTGTCACCCATATTGATAATCCGCTGATTACCGACCTGATCGACTGGCAAGTAGGACTCGACAGTTCCTCCTTGGAAGCGACCCTATACCAAACCAATGGAGACGCCTTCATAAATTCGCGAAGCACGCGGTGCGCGGTCTTTCTCAATTGCTGGCCCTACCCTGTGAGTAGCCAAATTGGCCACTGGGCAACAACTGGATCTTTTTGGCATACAGTTTTTCAGGGTCGGATCTAAATTGAAGTTCGGAAGGCCAAACCAAGTGCTTGAAGCCCTGGCTGAAGTTTTGGAGCGGTATTGGTCGTCGCGTGGCACCTCATTGGGCAATAATATACTTGACACACGAAATCATGGTATAATAGATCCATGAGCACGGTTGACGTAACCCCGAAAACCCTCCTTGAAGTAGTAAACCACTTTTCGGATGAGCGTACAGCATGGAACTACATGCGAAACAGGCGATGGCCGAACATGGTTACTTGTCCTCGCTGTGGCAGTCTGCGTGTTCACTTAATTGAGTCCCGGATGATCTGGCGATGCAATGGCTGCACTCGCCAGTTCTCCGTAAAGGTTGGGACAATCTTCGAAGATTCTCCTTTGAGCCTAACGAAGTGGATTCCTGCCATGTGGTTAATCGCAAACGCGAAAAACGGCATTTCCAGCTACGAAGTGCATCGGGCGTTAGGCGTGACCCAAAAGACGGCTTGGTTTATGCTCCACCGGATTAGACTCGCGATGCAGGAAGGAACGATCGAGAAGCTAGGCGGCAAGAACGGTACACCCGTGGAAGCGGACGAAACCTACATTGGCGGCAAAGCTAGGAACATGCACCACACGACTAAGAAAGCGCGTGGCATCAATTCAAACCCCATGAGTGGCAAGTCTGCCGTACTCGGAATGTTGGAGCGTGGTGGAAAGGTTGTCACCTTCCATATCGCCAGCACTAAGGCTACGACGATGATGCCTCTAGTTAAGGCAATCGTAAAGACTGATTCTTGGTTCTACACGGATGCAAATGACGCCTACGTAATGTCCGGCGACACGTTCCGCCACGACTTCGTAAATCACGCAGTCGAATACGTGAACGGAGTCGTCCACACGAACGGGATGGAGAACTACTGGAGCTTGCTAAAGCGAACGATCAAGGGCACGTACGTGAGCGTAGAGCCGTTTCACCTTCACCGATATCTTGACGAGCAAGCGTTTCGGTTCAATCTTCGCAAAGAAAATGATGCCTATCGATTCAAGGCAGTGGCATCCCAGGTTAGCGGGAAACGTCTAACATATAAGAAGCTAACAGGCAAGGAGCTACCGGTTGGATACTGAAAAGAAGATCCCTACTGCAACCCAAAAAAACCGTCCAAGAGAGGACGAAAGCGACGATCCTAGTATGGTTGCGCTTGACGCTTTGGTAAAAAAGATTATAAAGGTGCCTAAGTCCGAACTTGACAAACGCATTGCGATCGAGAAGCAGGGGCATCATTCTCGTGGGACGATGCCGCCCGTTTCATGAACACAGGTTGCGTTCCGTAAACCGCTACGGCATCTTCGATTGTGTGTTTTACATCTTCGAAATAATCGATCTTACTCCACCAACGACCATCTTCACATAGTTTACACGCATGCGCCCAAACTCCGTCTTGCTCAAAAAGAGCGATCTTATCAATTTGTGTTTCGACCGTTCCATCGGCGCACAGCGTAAAGCCTAACGACTCATAGAGCGTAACAAGGTGCCCTAATGTTTCGCCGCGTGGAACGCCTACTGGCCAAAAAGCATACGTTCCAAAACCTCTCTCATGTGTCCAGAACACGTGAGAGCACCCTGCTGCCCATGCCACGCAATTGTAACCCCAGTCCTCCTTGCTTGATATTTCTACGGGTCTTCCTAGGAATATCCTACTAATCCGTTCTTCTGGGCTCTCCGGATGAGTGAAATCAATAGCCATGCTCGGATGCCCATATGAGCCACGCTTCAGACATCTTACGCAAGTCTCCAAAAGCCTCTTCTGAAATTGGATTCTCGCACGTGATGGACTCCAGTGCCCAAAACCAATATCGAGGTTCCGTTCGGAGTTCATTGAATATGAAAGGAAGAGCCGCCTGCCCCATGCCTATAATTTGTTGGTAGGGACCAAGCACCATCATTTCCTTGAGTCGCATACCTGCGTTGATGCTATTCAGCCATTGAGTTTTGAGTCTGAAAAACTTACTCTCGTTAAGATAATCCCGCAGTGTAGGATAGGTTCGACTCCTAGTAGGCATTACCGTCACCTTTTGACGCGGCTCTAAGGGATAATCCTCTTTCTTGAAGTCCTCGAAATCCTCTTCGAAAGATTTTTCCTGCTGAACATTCACGAAAAAACGTCTTGATGCCTGGTCTATACCTGGGAGATTTACGTGCGGTCGCATTTACTCTTGCTCCGATTCTGGCAGTAGTTCCGCTGTGATATGTGATTCGACTTCCAAGTCTTTGTACTGTCTCAATTTCGTCAAAATCCAACGAGCAAACTGTTCGGCAATCGCAGGCTGCATATAAATGCCTATCTCGATTTCTCTCTCCATGCCTGCGAACCCTTTTTGACCTATTGGATGCTGCTCTCCAGTCGCGAAAACGCGTACACGTATCTGTTCCGGGTTGGCGGGGCGCTCGGAAAATAGCGCCATGTAGAATTCGCCAAACTGATTGAATCCGCCAAGAGCCCCATCCACATGAATCGATCTGTAATGAGTGCCGTTCAAATGCTTCACGTCCATGTCGAAGAACTCTGTCGGCTTGGGCGTTTCTGCTTGCGGATCGTCTGTCACAATGCTGATAGAATATCATAAGGGGCCTTTCGTGTGTCAAGTATATTATTGCCCCTCATTGACTTGTCCAACGAAGAGCTGACCGCAATTGCCCACCTTTCAGACTCAGTGGAGAAAAGCATGATTCGCCATAGAATATGTGATCTTTTTGGGAGTTGCGGTAGACACTTCGGAAATGGCGCTGGCGAAGTTGATCTATGCCAAGACAGACACTTTGGTCAAGGATAATAGGCAAGTCCCGTCTTTTTCCTTAAAGGGCTAGCCCCTTCGCTCAACACCGAACTTGAAATGGCCCAATCAATTTCTTCATGACTTCTCAGAACCTCATAAATGGCTACCATCTAGGATGATGGTCATGGGTTTTGTAGGCACGCTCCCTC